>Ga0070707_100000757_pt1 | contig 31825 bp, 34 predicted proteins | sample KBSK5502metaG_FD_65468 | JGI IMG/M metagenome (GOLD analysis project Ga0070707, IMG submission 65468) | Corn, switchgrass and miscanthus rhizosphere microbial communities from Kellogg Biological Station, Michigan, USA - KBS K5-50-2 metaG | ecosystem: Host-associated > Plants > Roots >... | reverse complement strand
AAAGACTCCAAGTATTCGAGCGTCCGCGAGAAGCCGACTCCGTTTTTCTTTGTGCCGGTGCGGCAAAATTCCCTGCGTGCCGCCGTTCTGAACATCCGCACCCCGCTCGCTCCGCAAACCATGGCCACCGCCATCGCCCGCGAAGTGCACGCGCTCGACGCCAATCTCGCCCCCTACGAAGTCATCACCATGCAGGAGCAGCTCGAGCGCTCCACTTCGCCGCAAATGGTCGCCGTCACGTTGGTGGGCATTCTCGGCGGGCTCGCGCTGGTTCTCGCCGCTATCGGGCTGTACGGCGTGATGTCGTATGCCGTCTCGCAGAGCACACGCGAACTCGGCCTGCGCATGGCCCTTGGCGCAGGCGCGGCGAATCTGCTGCGCTTGGTCCTGTCGCGCGGTCTCGCGCTCACCGGAGCCGGCGTCCTGCTCGGCGCCGGCACTGCGCTACTCCTGACTCGCCTGCTCGGGAACCTTCTGTATCAAGTCAGCCCGCGTGATCCCTTGGCCTTCGGGTCGGCATTTGCGGTGATAACTATCGCCGCATTGGCAGCCTGCTCTTTACCCGCTTGGCGCGCCACGCGAACCGATCCCGCGCGCGCCCTGCGGACGGAATGACCTTTCTTACTCAACTCCTTCTTGGACCGTCCCCATGAAACAAAACTTGGCGGTGCTCTACGCGGTCGTTGGCCTCGGAGATTGGGAGCCGGAATTTGCGTTTGATGTTCGCCATCAGAAGCGGCCTCCAGCGCCGCGGCGAAAAAGCGTGATCCTGTCCTCGAATCTCTGACCAGCAGCGCGTTTATCGGGCGTTGGCCACCTGAGCCTTGCAGTCTTGCGGTCGGTGAGGCCCGTTGGGACGAGCTGTGTCTTCCGCTACAGTAGTACTTCCGCCTCTGGCTGATCCTTCAATTCGGGAGTCACAATTGTCTGCACGCCCCTGCATGGCTGCAGGAGACTTCAAGTTTGGTCTGGAAGAAATCGCGGACTGGCGAAATGACAACAGACTATAAGGCTGAGCAAGGGAAAAAAATATTCGGAACTGGTGTTTTCTTGTTTGCAGAGGGTCTTATCCGGTTCAAGTGGCCAGGTATTTTACTCTCCTTCCGTCCGATTTTTGTCTGAAAGCCTCCAACAATTTTTGCATTACATGATTCAAGACTTTGGGATTCTGAGCATTTCGCTGCTTTGTTGCTGCCAGGGCGGTCCGGACGGTATAGACCGGGCCCGAGTCTGACTTGTCGCTGAAAGCCTGCGGATACTGGTTGCTTGTCCAATTCTGGTCCAGTCCCTGCAGCAACGTTGCAGCTGCCTGTTCGTACTCGGAGGCCCGCGGAGCGCGAGGATGTTGTTCACCCATACGGGCTGGCCAAAAGTTTCGCCGTCAGCCCAGACGCCTGCGATAGCTTCCACTTTGTCAGGTAGAGGGCTTCCGACAATGTGAGAGAGAGAACGTAAAATCGTCCTACCCGGTTCGATTGGAAGATCATCTTGTATTAGCGCGTCCCAGAGTCCTTTTTCGCCGGTGACGCGAATCTCGATTTGAAATCCAGGTTCCGCATCGCGTCGATCGTCAATCGGATTCCGTCCGCATAATGAGTTTTGTGCAGATTCGGAAGCAGTTGACGCAGACGTCTGTCGTCGAGTTTCACGGGAGTGATCCAGAGATAGTGCATCTCGATGACCTCCCGCAAAAATGGATTGAACAATCCAAGAATGCGCAACATGAACTTGCCCGCAACGCGAAGGCGCGGCTTCTGATGAACGGCGCCGAAAACTAGCTCGGCGAATTGCCGTGTGGTGATCTGTCCCGGACCGGCGACATTCCACGCCTTGCCATAGGCTTCCTCCTTTTCTGAGAGTGCAATCAGTGTTTCGGCCAGGTCGGGGACGAAGATGAACTCGTGAGGTGTGTCAATCGGGCCAATCACGTTTGCAGTCCCGCCCTTCAACGCGGCATCAAAGATCGCGCGAACGTAACTCAATTTCGAGTCCGGTCCGTAGAAATCCGGCGGACGCAAGATGGTCGTTCGCATGCCATTAGGATTATCTGCGGCGAGGACGAGATCTTCCTGCTCCTTGCGCATGCGACCTTTGAAAGCCCTGGGATTACGCGGGTGAGATTCGCTGACGAACTCCTCTTGAGGCACTCCATATGGATACACGGTGCTTAAGTGGACATAGTGCCGCACCCCAGCTGCCGCCGCGGCCCCGAGAGCGACTCTTGTTAGTTTCGGATGTTGTTCAAATTGAGAATAGGGAACCCCCACCGTATAGAAAATAATATCGATGCTGGCAGCGGCGCGTGCTGCAGCGGCTGAATCACTTAGGTCGGCTGCGCAGTATTCAACCAGGGGTTCATATAGGCCAAAGTCGTGGCGCAAGCGATCTTCGGAGCGTCCGACGACGCGGAACCGCCGGCCCAGCTTTGCCAGCTTCGCCGCTAAGGCTTTCCCCACGCTTCCCGTGGCTCCGAAAAGTGCGTATTCCACATCTCCCATGCCGTTTCTCCTTTGCAATGTAAAAGCCTTTCACGTCAGCTTGTGCACTGTCAATGGAAAAGTAAAAACTATTTACATTGGCAAACTGTTTGGACATAATGGGGCATGCGCCAGTCAGCTAAGGTTTCCAGCAGGGGTGCGGCGAAGAAACGAATTAAGAAACGTGGCTATCATCACGGTGACTTGAGAGCAGCGATGGTGGAGGCGGCTCTGAAGCTAATCGCCAAACATGGCCCGCGTGGATTCTCGCTCTCAGAGGCCGCAGGACTCGCTGGTGTCAGCGTTGGGGCGCCTTACCGACACTTTGCCGACAAGGAAGCTCTCCTCAGCGAGATCGCCGCGCAGGGCTTTATCGAATTGTGGGAGCGAATCGAAACGGCTCGAAAGACCAGCCCCGATGGTCCACGAAAACGCCTGGTAGCAATCGGCACGGCTTATGTTCGGTTCGCAGTCGAGAGGTCTTCCCACTTTCAGATTATGTTTGATTCGGCGATACACCGCAGAAAAGATCCCGCCGTGGACGTCCCCGCTGACCGCTGCTTTCAAATACTAGCCGAGACGGTTCACCAGGCTGCCGCAAAAAAGGGCGTGCGAAGCGAAGAAACTCTGACGGCCGCGATTTGGGCACTCATGCACGGCCACGCCATGTTCGCCCTGGACGACTCATTCATCAATATGGAGTTCAAGACTCCTAGCGACATCTTGGTCCACGATTCTTTCGACTTGTTGGTGGAAACGCCCGCCCTAGGCGGCAACTGACCGCTCTGTTACCGAGCTTCCAATTACACTTGAGCGGCGCAAGTGAAGTCGTGAATGGATTGTCGGCCACACCGAAGTTAAACTCTTGTGGTTCTGTTTTAGCGTGTGATAGCGTCCCGCAGTATTCCAGGTGGAAATCATGGCCCAACAAGAAACCGAACATCTCAGCCGCATCATGACCAGCGCCGCCCTCAGCCGCGCGGTCAGCACAATCGCCGAGCTCGGCGTTGCCGATCTCGTCCAAACCGGCCAGCCGCAGCCAGTCGAACACCTCGCCAGAGCCAGCAAAACTCATGCGCCGTCGCTCTATCGAATTCTCCGCTTCCTGGCCGGCCACGGCCTTTTTCAGGAAACCGAGAATCGCCACTTCGACCACACGCTGCTTTCGGCCGCCTTGCGCACCGACGCCCCGGGCTCCTACCGCGCGGGCGCGCAACTGTTCCACCACTTATTTGCCGCCTGGGACGGCTTGCATCACTCCATTCAAACTGGCGAGCCCGGTTTCAACAAAGTTTTCGGCGCACCCATTTTCGACTACATTCAGGCGCACCCGGAAATGGGTCCTATCTTCGACGCCGGCATGACCTCCTTGAATAGTTATGAAACCGCCGCCATGTTGGACGCATACGATTTCAGCGGCATAAACGTCTTGGCCGATATTGGCGGGGGGAACGGCTCGCTCCTCTCCGCTGTGCTCCCGCGCTATCCCAACATGAAGGGGATCTTGTTCGACCTGGGCCACGTCGTTGGGCGGGCGAAGGGAAAGTTGAAGGCCGCATGCTTGGCCGAGCGCTGCAGCGTCATCGAAGGCAGCTTTTTCGAAAGCATCCCCGACGGAGCCGACGCCTACCTCTTCCGTCACATCATTCACGATTGGACCGACGAACAGTCCATCCAGATCCTCGGCAACTGCCGCAAAGTGATTCCCGGCAATGGCAAGCTACTGATCGCTGACTGCGTGGTTCCCGCCGGCAATGCACCGTCTCTGTCCAAAGACATGGACATCACCATGCTCACCTTCCCCGGCGGCCAGGAGCGTACCGAAGCCCAGTTCCGGTCACTGCTGAAAGCATCCGGTTTCGAACTCAAGTCGATCACGCCCACAACAACGACGATCAATGTGGTCGAAGGAAAACCAGTGTGAGTGTCGCCGCGGCTCGGTGTGCGGGTTACGACGCATCAGAAAGTTGACGCTATATTCATAATTGATCGCTCCAGACGACGTAGGGTAAAGCACGAGTCGCCCGACTCCCCTGTGGTCGGCAACCCTTCCACAGCTGCGCACACAGCTTCAGATAGGTAGTTAACTAAAACCTCTGGAGCTCCTGATGCCTCGTCGTGCGTTGGCTCTTGCGGGACGGCGGAATTGATCAAGGTGGACGAGAGGATTTGTTTTATCGCGGTGCCAGGCACAGGACAGACGATGAATGCGAAAGACCCCTATGACTTGCAGCGATTCGTCGATGCACAGAGTCATTGCTTCACGCAGGTGTGCAGGGAAATAAGCGAAGGTCATAAACAAAGCCATTGGATGTGGTTTATCTTCCCTCAGCTTAGAGGGTTAGGGCACAGCGCCATGGCAAACAGGTACGCCATCTCATCACGGAACGAAGCCGAAGCGTATTTGAAGAATCCGATCCTGGGATCGCGACTAAGGCATTGCACTCAGCTTGTGATGCTCGTGGAGGGGCGTTCGATCGATCAGATTTTTGAAGACCCAGATCACTTAAAGTTTCGATCCTCAATGACCTTGTTTGCGAGTACTACCACCGAAACTAAGATATTCAAAGACGCTTTGCAGAAGTACTTTGCGGGAAAGCCCGACCAATTGACAATCGACCGACTATGAATGGTCGAATTCACGAACAATTAATCCGCCACATCAATGCAATACAAGATCGGAGTACTCCGGGTGCTTCGCTACATATCGCTGCACCGTCGGGCAAATAATATCGACCTTGAGGTTGTGCTCTCGGGCCCAATGAAGGGCAGTCTCTGCCAGAGAAGACGCAAGACGCATATGACGCAATTTTTCAGGAACCTCAGTATGGGTTAGCTCCAGGATATTTCCGCTCAAACTGTATTCAAGATAGGCGACTTTGCCGTTCCGCTCGATTTCGAATCGGCCGGTCGTTACTTTCTGCGGCTCTCGACGCTTACGACGAAAGATTTCCCACACGGTTATTGGATGTTCTCTCCCCTAGGGACGGCTACTCACTTTGCAAAGCCGTTCTCGTTGCCGCGTTTCTCGCAACTCCCGCAGCCATGTCGCATGGCGGTGCCGATCTCGTCCGGCGCATCCTGCCGAGGATAGTGCATGCCCGAACCGCGACTTGCGGCGAAAACAGTCGCTATCCGGGAAGTCCCCAATAATGTTCGCGCTCGAGATATGACTATTGGAAGAATCAAGAATCTGCCAGCCGTCGTCACATCCGAGACCTTCGCGAGGGATTGCTTGGAGGGGTAGGCGTATATTGGCCTTGAAAGCTCATCTGAATTCGTATTGCAGCGGAAGTTCGAAATCTAAGTTTATTTTTTCGCCTCAACGGCTAGGGTGTTCCCTTCTCCTCTAAAAGCTGATTGATTTCTCTAATCAGCTTTAACTGTTTGTCTGGATCTTGCTCGACTGAGGCTTGTTCATGGAGTTCTCGCCAGCGTTCCTTGGTATTGCCAATCACGATTGATGTCTCGTGCCGCTGTTCAACATTTAGAGGCTCCTTGAGCATTTCTAGTTGAATTGTCATCCGGAGCGGCCGCGAGGTCGATAAAGTGAGGCAGCTAAGCAGCAAGGGGCTAGCCTACTACCGCCTGTAATGGGAATGATTGTAAGGAAAGACCAGCCAGACCAAGAAAACAGCGAGAAAATTAGTGTCTTTACGGTATCGGCGTCTTTCACAGGACATCGCAGTGTGGTCTTGACCAGTCAATCGAAGCTCAGGGGTTCGGTCATGGCGAGCTGGGTTTTGAGATGTCCAAAATGCCATTCGACATTTTTTCATTCCGAAATTGAGAGTACTCTCGCCAACCTCTTCATTCCGAAGAAACCGAAGTTCCCCGAAGGCGGACAAACGCTCCCATGCAAGAACTGTGGGCAAACGTCCATTTATCAGCGGAACGAATTGATATACCGGCGCTGACGAGTAGCGGCCTTGTCTTTGGCAAAAGGTCGCATACCTATTGACTTATGCCAGCCGACAGGAGTATTGAGAAGTAGCGTCCAGTTTTGCCCGGCGAGTGCGGCGCATGGAAGGCGCCACTATGTCCGTCAGAGTTTTTCTCGCCGACGAAACAGATTTGATGCGTAGAGCTCTTCGATTGTTTCTACGCCACCGAAAAGACATCAAGATTGTCGGTGAAGCATCGAGCTTGCCCGAGACGATTGAGAAGACCACAGAACTGCATCCGGATGTCGTAGTCCTTGACCTCAGCATGCCGGACAAAAATCATGTCCCGCTGGCCGAAATCCGGGCTTTGTTAAATCACACGAAAATCATAGCAATCGCATTCGGCATCGACGCCTTGGCGGCGGAGTTGGCCGAAAACCTCGGTGCCGCGAAGTTGCTCGATGAGATGGAACTCGCCCGCGAACTGGTCCCCGCGATTCTCGCCCTGGCGCCGAGTTAGGTTCTTGAATCTGGCATTGGAGCTGTCTCCTGCGTTCGTCACCGTTCAATCATTCAATGGATCATGAAGAGCGGTCGCCTTGATTCTGGACCCGAGAAACGCGCACGCGCTTTCGCTCGAACATCTCGCGATCGGCAACGGAGAGAAGCTCTCCAAGGGAAACAGGATTTTGCGGATCAAACCGCGCTACGCCAACGCTGAGAGAAAGCCTGTGAAGGGAATCCACTTTCTCGTTCAGCAACTGCAAGACCGATTCTAGCCTGTGGAAAATGGCTTCGCTGCTGTGCTCTGACGTCTCCTGAGCGAGGATCACGAATTCATCGCCGCCCATCCGCGCAATAATGTCTGAGTCCCGGAACGTGCTCTTGAGGACTTCAGCGCAGCAGATCAGAAAGGCGTCGCCCTCAAGGTGCCCGAGAGAGTCGTTGACGCGCTTGAACTGGTCAATGTCTACAAAAAAGAGAAGAAGAGAATAGCCCGTGCGGCTGGCCAGCTTAAGATTCTGCAGGCCGAGGACGAGGAAGCCGCGACGGTTGTATAGCCCTGTCAGGTCGTCGGTGAGCGCGAAGCAGCGAAGCCGGTCGAGAAAACGGGACCGCATGGAGACGGCGCGAGCTGCTTCGAGGAGGATTTTGCGAAAACTCTGGAGTTCGTCAAAGCTGGCATTTGGGGCGGGAGCGCATAGGGCGAGTTGAGAGATTAGATGATCGAGTTGGCCGTGTGCTTCCTGTCCATCAAAACTGTGCTCGACTGATTTAATGAACGGATCGTCATCGTCCACCTCGCCGTAAGGGGACCAGAAAACACTCGGGCGAGAAGGATGGAACTGAGAGATCTGCAAATCACGGTCGCCGGCTGATGCCTTCATGTCGAGTCGAGCCCTCTTTGAGCAACGCCGGAGTCCGCTAAGCTGAAGGGCAAGCTTCGTAGGCGAATTTAAGAGAAACGCCCAACAGATTAGTGAGAAGGGACCGGCGCTGCTCGAGTCCAGAATACGAGAATCGGGAAAAAGGAAAATCAGGTGACGCCCCGAGATTGCGCGGGGGAATGCCCCGTTTACTGATCAGGTAGCCGCCCTAACGTAAAAGCTGTAAGCAGAAGGTCACGGGCGAACGAGGCCGTGACGAATGGCGTAGCGCACGAGTGTGGCAATTTCGTGAATTTCGAGTTTTTGCATGAGGCGCGAACGGTGGGATTCGGCGGTTTTTACGCTGATAAATAAGATGGAAGCAATGTCCTTTGTGGATTTGCCTTCTGCGATGAGCTGGAGGACCTGGCGTTCGCGCAGCGTGAGAGGATCAGCGGATTTTCCCGGCCGCGATTGGTACGCGGATACGACAGCTTGCGAGACGCCGGGGCTCAGATAGACCTGGCCGGACCAGACACGCTGCACGGCATGGAGCAAATCGCTCGCGACCTGGTTCTTCAAGACATAGCCCCGAACGCCGGCTTCGAGTGCTCCGGACACATAAACATCTTCTTCATGCTGGGTCAGAAGAATGGTCCTAGTCTTCGGAAAAGACTTCGAGATTTCGCGAGCGGCATCGAGACCATTGAGGGTGGGCATGCTGATATCCAAAATCACCACGTCGGGCTGAAGTGCTTGTACCCGTTGTACGGCCTCGCGGCCATCAGCGGCTTCACCAATCACCTGCAAACCTTCGCGCTCAAGCAAAGCCCGAAGGCCTTGGCGGACGAGCACATGATCATCGGCCAGCACTACGCGAATGGGCATCTTTGTCCTATCTAGCGTCTCCGGAGCGACAACCGAATGGTAGTACCGCACATGGGTGCTGATTCAAACTGAATGATTCCTCCGATGGCATTGAGCCTTTCCTGCATGGCCAATAGCCCAAGTCCCTGGCGTTCACCTTTTTGACTTACGGACTCCGGCGAAAATCCGACTCCGTCATCTTGAATGACGCAATGAACAGTAGAGTCTTGCTCGAGGATTTCGACCGAGACAGAGCGCGCCTGCGCGTGCTTTACGGCATTGGTCAAAGCTTCCTGCACAACACGATAGACGGCAACTTCAGTAGAGGAGGAGAGGCGTTCCGGAATTTCCGCGGAGACGCGAATCGGCAGATTCGAGCGCTTGGAAACGGCGCCAGCAAGAAAGCGGATGGCGGGAACCAAGCCGAGATCGTCAAGGATCGTGGGACGAAGTTCGTGGGAGAACTGGCGAAGCTGGACTTCCACTTTTTTCAGCAGGTCATTGATGTTCTCGATGCGCCATCGCGAGTCAGGGGCTTCGCGCGCCACGTCGGCAAGTGCGAGGTGGACGGCAACAAGAAGCTGGCCGGCCTCATCGTGAACGGCGTAAGCGATGCGTTTGATTTCCTCTTCGAGAACTTCATTCATTCGGCGGAGCGCACCAACGGCCTCCTGAAAACCGCGATGAGCCATTTCATAGGAAGAAAGACTTTCCGATAAAAACTCGGCGGCGCGGGAAAGAGTGTCGTTTGTCGCCGCCTTACCGGAACCCGAACGCAGTGCTTCGGAGAGCGCGGAGTGATGCATGGCTGCCAGCTCGACAAGGCTGACGCCGTCCTTCAGAAAAGTGCGGCCTAGATCGTAGGCCTTACCGCGCGCATTTTCCGAACCATCAGAGACGTATTCGGCGAGAGCAGTCCGGTAAAGCTCCTCGCGAGTGGGAACGGACTTGTGCGGGGACCTGGCAGTGTGTGTCATGGCGTCATTCCCAGATATTGCGCGACGACCACGAGAGCATCGTCGTTGCCGCGGCAGTGTTGTTGGAGGATCCTGTCAGCGCAGCGCTGCGGGGTATCGAGAGAAGAGAGGTCAGCGACGAATCCGTTGCGAATGCCGTCTGTGGCAAAAATGATTCTGTCGCCGGTGCGGAGGGGAACGGTGGCCGCCTGAAGGGAAGGCATTTGCGCGCCAAGCACGCCGGCTCTGAGCAAAAGCACTTCCTGGACAGTACCTTTTAGAGCGCCTGCTCGTTGCACCATGCCCTGCACATTTCCGACGCCGAGCCAGTGCATCTGGCCCAGGCGGGGAAAAATCGAGGCAAGACTCATGACCGCACCGCGTGTGGGGCGAAGCACATCGTGACACATCTGCATCAGGGTTTCCAACCTCTCCGAAGAATTCGATTTCAACACGGATGAGGCCGCCAGTGCGGCCGCGGCGGCACTGTCGCCGTGGCCGATGCCGTCGATAACCGCCAGGAGCAAGCAGTCCCGCACATATTGCATTACATGAATATCCCCCGACTCGCTCTGTCCTTCGACTGCGGCCGCGGCGATTCCAAACTCCATGAAGCTCACTTTTCCGGTCGCTCTTGTCGCCACTTTTTTACCATCACCCTTGTTCCCTGGCCGGGCGCGGAGGAAATCTCGAATTCATCCATCAAACGACGAACCCCCGGAAGTCCGAGGCCAAAACTGCCGGAGGTCGAAAATCCATCGCGGAGCGCCAGCCGAATGTCGGCTATTCCGGGACCTTGATCGGAAGCGACGATGCCGATGCCGCGGCGGCCCGACTCAGCCAAAGCATTCAGTGTGATCTCGCCGTGTTTCGCGTAGGTCACGATGTTGCGCGCCAATTCAGAGATGGCGGTCGCAATGAGCGTGGCATCCACGGCCGAGAAACCGGAATCGGCAGCCAACGCTCTTCCCTTTTGCCGGGCAAGAACGATGTCCTGGTCTGAGTTGATCGGCACACGAGATTCCTCAGCCGGCACTGCGCATCTCTCTTAGTTGAGATTCTTGAATTTTTGACTCAAGTACGCCAGCCCCTCTTCGAGATCTAAAGCCGTAACGACGCTTTCGAGGGTGATGCCGAGCTGGACCATAGCAAAGGCAACTTCGGGCTGGATGCCTACGATCACGGTTTCCGCACCGCGAAGGCGGATCATCTGGGCGATCTCCTTCAGCGTACGCGAAGCGAAGGAATCCATCACATCCATCGCCGTCACGTCAACAATCACTGCTCTCGAGCGAAAACGAACGACGCGCTGAATGAGGGCCATTCGCAGATGCTCAAGATCGGCATCGGACAGGGCGGCTTGAATCGTCGCGATGAGAAACTCTCCTTGCTTCAGAATCGGAACTTCCAAGTTGGACCTTCTTCCAGCGCGGCCCGGGCGGTAAAGGCCTCTCAAGTAGTTGCTACGACGGCACGACTTTATAACCAAGCAGGCGCTCCGCCTGTTCAATACCGCCTTGCAGATCGCCGACGGTATTCATCTTTCCAAGATCGACGCCGATGGTGACAAGGGTCTGGGCGATTTCGGGAGAAAGACCCGTAACAATGACGGTGGCACCAAGGAGGCGTGAAGCCTCAACGGTCTGAACAAGGTGGTTGGCAACGGTCACGTCCATGGCCGCGACACCTGTGATATCAATGACGACAACCTTGGCCCGGTTGGTGCGGATACCGCGGAGCAATTGTTCGGTGAGTTGCCGGGCACGCTGTGGATCAATGACGCCGATGATCGGCAGAATGAGAAGCCGCTCTCGAACCTGCAAGACAGGAGTGGAGAGTTCGCGGATGGCTTCCTGCTGTTGGCGGATCACACGTTCGCGCTCCTGGACGAAACCGACAGCGACGGTGTTGGCAATGCGGTTGGCGGCCGGCTCGTATGCGTCGAGGATGCGGTTTAGTTTTCTGAAATCGGTTTGATATTTGGCGAACAGAGAGCGAGCGAGCACGTCACGCAAGAGGAGAACAATACCGACAACTTCGTGCGTTTCGACGCCGCGGGGAATAATCCTTTCCGAGAGGTTGCGGGCGTAGGCCTGAAGGGCTTCGAAGGTTTCCGTTTCGAGAGCTTCGACGTAGCTGTCATACACCGACGTCGCTTCGGCGAAGATTTCATCCTTGGTCATCGCGGTGAGCAACCGAGTCTCCGAGATGCGTCCGACCCACTCCTCGCGGAGTTGCGTGCGATTCTGGCGGAGGTGCGCAACTAGCTCGCGCAAAAGCTCAGAAGGCGCTTCGCTCAGGGTCAACTTCACGGCCGGAGGATTGCGCAATCCAGAGGCCCGGGGCGAACTGTTACGCTTGATCATAGAATCTCCTGTGGCCTCCACTCGGGTTGTTTCAGGCAAGGAACGATTCCGTATCGGATTCGCCTGAAACGTTAAGGAAGTATCACGTAAAGTACGAGGAACTCAAGGGAGCAAATCCCTGCAGCGAGACTAGGGTAAAGACTTGAGAGAGCAACGCGAACGGGGACTAAACTTGAAGACACCAGCGCTAGGCGTACGCCTTATCGCCTATTGGTAGATGGAATTCCACCACGCGTCCTTCCTGCCGCAGCGAGTTGAGAAATGCTAGCGCCACACTGAGTCGTCCTTGCCGGAAAGGACCCTGTCCAGATACGTCGCGGTGCTGATCAGCGCCAGGTGCGTGAATGCCTGTGGGAAGTTCCCGAGATGTTGCCCGCTTGGACCGATTTGCTCCGAGTAGAGACCAAGATGGTTGGCGTATCCCAGGAGTTTCTCAAATAACAGTTGAGCCTTTTCCAATTCCCCGGAGCGCGCCAGGCATTCGACGTACCAGAATGAGCAGGCAGTGAAGCTGCCTTCTCCGCCTGGAATCCCGTCCACATGCGTGCGTTCCGCCTCGTAGCGACGGACAAGGGTATCCTCGACTAACCGCGCTTCAATCGCTTTCATGGTCGACAGCCACATCGGATCGACCGGGCTGATGAAGCGCATGAGCGGCATCAGCAGAACCGACGCATCCAGATCCTTCGTGCCCTTCGACTGCACAAACGACCGCAAATCGTCATCCCAGAAGTTCGTAAAGATATCGTTTCGAATCGCGTCACGCGTTCGCAGCCAAGCGTCGAATGGCCCAGCAAGGGAGCGCTTCTGCGCAAGCCGCAGTGCCCGATCGAAAGCCACCCAGCACATCAACCGCGAGTGCAGGAATTCTCGCGCTCCGCCACGAACCTCCCATATACCTTCATCGGGCCGTTGCCAGTTCTTCCCCAGCCACTCCAAGATCCGCTGAACTTCTAGCCACCCGGCATGGGAAATTGAGTCTCCGTACTTGTTTGCTAGATAGATGGAATCCATCATTTCGCCATAAATATCGAGCTGCAACTGTTGATACGCTGCGTTTCCGATGCGCACGGGCTTTGAATCTTCATACCCCGGCAGATGATCCAGCGTCAGCTCATCGAGTCTCTGCCTGCCATCAATTCCGTACATCACTTGTAACGGTCCCCGCTCCGCATCGTCACCGAGCCGCCCCTTCAGCCAGCCGATGAACGACTCAGCTTCTTCGACAAAACCCAGTCGAATCAGCGCGTAGAGAGTGAATGCCGAATCTCGCAACCATGTGAAGCGATAATCCCAATTGCGCGGTCCGCCAAGTTGTTCTGGCAGTGAAAAAGTCGGCGCCGCAACGAGCGATCCATGCTCCCGGCTAGTCAACAGCTTCAACATTAGGGCCGAACGGTTGACCATTTCGCGCCACCGGCCCTTGTACTTTGATTTCGCGATCCATCCCTTCCAGAAACGTGCGGTCTCGTGGAAGCGCTGCTCGACGAACTGCATCTCGGGTTGCTGTCCCTGGGGACGAACTCCGCCAAAAACAAACGTAACCCGCTCGCCTGCTCGGAGGCTGAAATTGGAAATTGCATCCTGGGATTGTTGTCGCAGGGCAACGGTGGAATACAGCGCCAGCGGAGGACAAGCGTCGCTCACCGGCGAAAAAATCGCACACTGATCTCCGATGTTGACGGTGTGCCCACACCTCGCATAATCAAATCGTGGCTGGCACCGCATCTTGAAGTCGACCTGGCCCCTGATCACCGCCAGGGTACGGATAATCTCATTCGGTTGCTCCCCGTCGGTGGCAATGGGCATGTAGTCAGTCAGCTCGGCCACACCCTCCTCCGCAAGAAATCGCGTGAGCAGAATGTTCGTGTCTGGGAAATACAGTTGTCGTACCTTCCTTTTTCCGAGTTGCGGCTGAATCTCAAAACAACCACCTTTTTCGTCATCGAGCAGTGCTGCAAACACAGTGGGAGAATCGAAATTTGGGTAGCAGAGAAAGTCGATTGAACCGTTTACACTCACAAGGGCAATCGAGCGCATATTGCCTATTACCCCGTAATTTTCAATCGGTTCGAAGCTCATCGGTGTGCGTCAGTTCCGAAGGTGAATTCTAGCTGATCCGAGACTGGCCGCTCAAATCGTGAAATTCATTGGCGCGAGTGGCCGCATTGCGCGGAAGTTGCGCAAGTCGCACAAGACAACACATTTTGTGGTTTGCGTTATGGATTGCGAAATACCTCATAAGGAGCTCCCTCCAGCATGATCTCGACAACGTCACATCGTTCAATCTGCAGCTGCAACGATTCATACGTGTATTCTAATCGCGTTAAAGAAGAGGGATTCTCATGAGTGCGGAACTCAGCGGAACACAGCCGATACTTTGCACACCTATCATTCGTGAAGTGGATCGGCATCTAATCGAGCTGCTGAGTTCGCTCGATTCTGCTGAGTGGGATTTGCCTACCGTCGTACCGCAATGGAAGGTACGGGAGATTGCTGCGCATTTGTTGGACACAGCTCTGCGCAAACTGTCCATGGGAAGAGATACCTACCGGGTTGAAAAAGTAGCGGTCAACTCGCAAGAGGATGTAATTGCTCTCGTGAATCGGCTGAACCGTGAAGGTGTTACCGTTTACCGGCGTCTCAGTCCAAAAGTCTTAATCCAACTCATGCAGCTAACTTGCGCTCAAACGGCGGACTTCTATGAATCCCTCGATCCATTTGCCACGGCCGGAATCGGGGTCTCCTGGGCAGGAGAAACGACCTCACTGGTATGGTTCGACAATGCCCGCGAACTGACCGAGCGCTGGCATCACCAGCAGCAAATTCGGCTGGCAACCAATCGTCCAGGCATTATGACTCGGCAGCTTTATCATCCGGTATTGGACACTTTCCTGCGCGGCCTTCCACACGTCTTTAGTCGCGTTTCGGAATCGGATGGTACGGCTGTCCTCATCGAAGTATCTGGGGAGTGTGGGGGAAAGTGGTGTCTGTTGAAAACACAAGACCGGTGGACCTTTCTAGACAAGCTGCCCTCCTCCGTCGCTGCACATGTCACAATTCCGCAGTCCATCGCGTGGCGAATATTTACCAAAGGGATTGATCCAAGCGCTGCCCGCCTGCAAAGCAATATCGTCGGCAATATCGCGCTTGGTGAACATGTTCTTCGGCTGGTTGCAATTGTGGCGTGAATTGCCATCTGGTGCTTCCCCGGGTTCTCTATAAAGTGGCGAAAGGCATCTGAATACTCGTAGAACGAGGAAGGAGATTCCATGAAAGAGCGTGAGAGAAAGCGCGACAAGCCAAAACTGCTAAACCGGACATTCATTGCGAAACTGCAAAAAAGCCCTGGCAAGAGCGGATGGACCTATGTGATCTGGCCGAAATCCGTTGCGTTTTTCGGAACGCGAGGCTTGGTTAAGGTTAAGGGCAAAGTTGATGGACACCCGTTGCGAAGCGCATTTATGGCAATGGGCGACGGCAGGCATAAACTGCCAATCAACGCGGGCATTCGCCAGGCCACCGGGAAGGAGGAGGGCAAAAGTGTTAGGATACTGCTAGAAGAGTGGCTCAACTGTCCGGCAGAACGAAAGCACCCACGCAGTCAGGTAAAGTCGCGTTCACCGCGAAAATTTTCAAAGAAGTGATCACCCTACAATTTGCGGTTACACAATGACGTAATCCACCGCGCAGTAGCAGAATCGCTGGTCCGCGTCACCCGCGTGACCGGAAAGAGTTTTATCCAATTCGAAATCTTTCCCACCGTTCCTCAATTTCTTCACGCTTATGCTGCGACTGGGAATCGTTGCGATTGCGTGGGCTCGGGCACTGTCCATTCCGATGCTTGCGGCGTATCGGGAAATAATTGAAAGGAAATCGATTGCAGTTGCGGAGGCCCGCAACCATCCGAATTTGTTAGTCCCGCCGTTCAGATTGGAACTGATTCGGTTAACTGGTAGCCGGTCTGCAAGTTCTTGCGCGCGGTTATCATGACTTATCCAGCACCAAACTCTACCCATAGAAAGAACTTGACACAAACTATTAGAGTAGTAGGATAACATACGTCTGTAGTAGACGACGCCAATGACCGAACCCAACCTAACGAAATTAGAACTCCAAATCATGGAAGCCCTCTGGACTAAGGGCCAAGCCTCCATTCGGGAAATCCAGGAAGCCTTTCCCCAAAAACACCGTCCGGCCTACACCACCATCCAGACAACCGTCTATCGTCTCGAAGCCAAAAAGGCCGTCCGCCGCATCAAGAAAGTAGGCAACTTCCACATTTTCGAAGCCGCGGTCTCCCGTAATGCCGCACAAAGAAAATTGATCGACGACCTACTCGCGCTATTCGGCGATCGCACACAGCCCGTAATGGCCCACCTGATCGAATCCGGCAAGCTCACTCTCGAAGATGTCAAAGAAGCCGAAAAAATTCTCCGCAAGCTGGCGAGAAAGGAAAAATCGAAATGATCCCGAAATTGTTGTCCACCATATGGGCAGCCATCGCGCCATCGTTTGGCAACCACCTGTGGCAGTCGACTCTATTCGCCTGCCTAATCGCGCTATTGATGTTGGCTTTGCGAAGCAATCGCGCCCAGATTCGCTATTGGCTCTGGCTTGCCGCATCGCTGAAATTCTTGGTTCCGTTTTCGCTGCTTGTCGGTATCGGGAGCCATCTGGCGTCGACCCGCGCTTCCGTAACCCCGAAAACCGGATTGTATTTTGTGATGGAGCAGGTTGGCCAACCCTTTACGCGCCAAGCGATCGCAGCGATGCCTCACTCAACCTCTTCGACTGTCTCCCAAAACCTGATCCATCTCATTCCGGTACTCTTGGTGGTATGGATCTGCGGATTTGCCGTCGTTCTTTTCGTGTGGTGCGTCCGTTGGCGCCGGATTTCGGCCGCCGTTCGGGAAGCCACGCGACTGCACGATGGACGCGAACTAGAAGCTCTCCGTCGCCTGGACACGGTCGCCAGAATGCCCAAGGCCATCGAAATACGATCCTCCTGCACTTCTCTCGAGCCGGGTATCTTCGGCACGGTCTCGCCGATATTGTTATGGCCCCACGGAATCTCCGAACGTCTCGAAGACAGGCATCTCGATGCCATCCTCACTCACGAACTCCTGCACGTACGTCGTCGCGACAATCTGGCCGCCGCAATTCACATGCTGGTTGAGGCCGTCTTCTGGTTTCACCCGCTCGTCTGGTGGCTGGGAACCCGCCTGGTCGACGAGCGCGAACGCGCCTGCGACGAAGAAGTTCTCGAATTGGGCAGCAACCGCCAGGTATATGCCGAAAGCATCTTGAAGATCTGCGAGTTCTGTCTCGGATCTCCGTTGCCCTGCGTCTCCGGAGTGACCGGCGCCGATCTCAAGCGCCGCATTGTCCGCATCATGAGCGAGCGCGTAGCGCGCAAACTCGATTTCAGCCGAAAACTATTGCTCGCCGCAGCCGCCATCCTTGCCGTCGCCGCGCCGATCATGGCCGGCGTACTCCACGCAACGCCAAACCGCGCCCCATCGCAAGCCCAAACCACAATCACCACCACGCCTGCGTATACGATCGCGCCAAACAAACCTGGCGGCGGCAGCGTCACGCTTATGTTTGGGCCTGACGAGTTCATCTCGAAGAACGCCTCCCTGCAGCAGGTCATTCGAGCGGCATACGGAGTCGAAGACGATCGAATCTCAGGAGCACCGGACTGGCTCAGTTCCGAGAAATACGATGTTGAAGTGAAAGAAGGCAGTTCTGGAGTCGATGACCCTCGCAAGCTCAACGTCGATCTGAGCGTCTCGGAGCAGAAGCACATGCTCCAAGCGCTCTTGGCGGATCGCCTTAGGCTGGCGCTCCATCGCGAAACCAGAGACCTTACCGTATATGCCCTGGTCATCGCGAAAAACGGTCCCAAACTTCAAGAATCAGAGCCTGGCGACAGCTACCGCAACGGACACAAAGGTCCCGATGGCGTCTCCAGGCCAGGCGGCATTCACTTCGAAGGCCAAAAGCTGATAGCTCAAGGAGTTCCCGTCGGAGCCATGCTGTTTCATTTGTCGCGGCAATTGCATCGCACAGTTCTTGATGAAACGGCGCTGTCGGGCACCTATGATTTCACGTTGCGGTTGCCGGATGGCGTCCCGCTAGGAATCGACAACCCGGCCCCGCCCGAATCCTATGAGCCCGCGGTCTCTATTGCCATTGACCGGCAACTAGGCCTGAAACTCGAGCCCAAAAAAGTCTCGTTGGAGGTCCTCGTAATCGATCACGTCGAAAAGCCTTTGCGAAATTAGCCAGCAGGTCGGGAATGATCTCGTAACAGCCGCTTCCGTGGCGAAGCTACATCAAGCATCTCCGGGAACCCCGTTCCTGGATAGCCTCCGCGTTGTCCGACAATACGCCCAAAGCCTGGTATTTCGTTCAGCGCAGTTTCCCCTTGTTTACCGAGAGAAGTGTCTTGTACACTCACCTAGGAAACCGATATGAGTAAACCAAACGATCTCGTCCAAGGCACCCTCGACCTGCTGCTCCTGAAAATCCTGGCGCTGGAGCCCTTGCACGGGTGGGCCATCAGCCTCCGCCTGAAATCCATCTCCGGAGATGTGCTGCAGGTCAGCGAAGGATCCCTTTACCCAGCATTGCACAAGTTGGAGCAGGAAGGCTGGATCACCGCCGAGTGGAAGCAGACAGAGAATAACCGGCGCGCGAAGTTTTATTCGCTCACGCGCCTGGGGAGAAAGCAACTCGAATCGGAGGCGGCGAACTGGCAACGGCTATCGACGGCCATTTCGCAGGTCGTCGGACTCGAAGAGGCCTGAGCGCAACGAGCGCCTAAGGAGGTCCTATGCGACCACAACATTGGCTGTACACCATCCCGCTTCGCCTGCGTTCCCTCTTTCGCAGCCGCCGCGTCGAGCAAGAGCTGAACGAAGAACTCCAGTTTCATCTCGAGCACAAAATCGAGGAAGGCATCGCCAATGGGCTTTCCCCCAAAGAGGCGCGCTACGCGGCGATGCGCGCGATGGACGGACTGGAACAACGGAAAGAGGAGATGAGGGACTTACGACGCATTCATTGGTTGACGGATTTCGTCGACGATGTGCGCTACGCGATCCGGAGTCTCGGCCGCACGTCGGGACTTACAGTGTTCGTGGTGATCACGCTGGCGCTGGGGATCGGGATGACCTCGGCGCCTTTCAGCATGGTCGATGCGCTGATCTTCAGGCCGTACCCCGTGCCGCATCCTAGCGACGTGGTCACTCTGGTGAGCACTACGCACGATAGCAGCTTCGATGGTTTCTCCGATCGCGAATACCTGGACATCCGAGGCAAAACGGAGAGCTACGACGGCGTGATTGCCAACAGTGATATCGGGGCTGTCGGCTTCAGCGGAGAACCCGGAGCCACGCCGCGGGTAAAGGGCGGAATGATGGTTTCCGGTAACTACTTCCATGTGCTCGGCGTGGAGCCGCAACTGGGGCGCGGGTTTCGGGAGGACGAAGATCAGGTGCCGGGTCGCGATGCCGTGGTGGTGCTCGGGCCGGACTTCTGGAAGCACGAATTCGCGAGCGACCCTGCCGTCGTCGGCAGGACGATTCGCCTGAACGGCACGGACTTCACTGTGATTGGCGTGGCACCAGAAACGTTCCCGGGGATGCAAATTTGGTGGCATCCGGACTTCTACATGCCGCTGGCGATGGCGGGGATGTTTTCGACCAACCCGCAGAAGAATTTCCTCGAGGACCGAGATGATCGCGAGTTGAATGTACAGGCGCGCTTGAAACGGGGCACGACGCTCCAGCAGGCGCGGAGTGAACTCGCTGTGCTCGCGAAAAACTTCGAACGCGAGTATCCGAAGGTCAATCGCAACCGCGGCGCGGCGGTACGCACCGATTTCGAAATGCGGACTCGAGATGACGACGGCAATTGGAAATTCATCGTGGTCTTTGTCGTCCTTTCGCTGGCGGTGCTGCTGGTGGCGTGCACCAACGTTGCGGGACTTCTTCTGAGCCGCGCCCGCACGCGAACGCGCGAAATCGCCGTAAGGTTGGCGATTGGCGCCGGGCGTTTCCGGCTGATCCGCCTGCTGCTGACCGAAAGCCTGATTCTCTCGTGCTTCGGGGGATTGGGCGGGATCGCTGTGGGGTACGGCGGCATAAAGTTCCTGCGCACTTTCAGCATTCCAAGCGAGTTGCCGGTCACGATCCCTTTCCAGTTAGACACACGCGTGCTGCTGGCAAGCCTCGCGTTGTCTGTCTTGAGTGCGCTCCTTTGCGGCCTGGCGCCAGCGCTGCAGAGCACGCGCGTGGACTTGGTGAACGGACTCAAGTCGGCCGACGTTGACGTGCCTGGACGCAAACGCCTGTGGGGCCGGAGTGTGCTGGTGGTGGCGCAGGTTTCCACGTCGCTGATGCTGCTCACGGCGTCTTTCCTGATGGCCCGGGGTTTCCAGCATAGCTTGTTGGAGGGAATCGGTTTCGCGAAAGATCATTTGCTGATGGCCAGTTTCGATCCGCGTCTGGTGCAGTACAACGCAGCTCAGACGCAGCAGTTCTACAAGCTGCTGGCCGAACGTGTGCGGGCGGTGCAGGGAGTTCGGAGCGCGGCTCTCATGCATAACCCTCCTCTCGCACTGGAGGGCTTTGACGGCGTTGCCTTCGTGCCGGACGGTTTTCAGATGCCGCGGGATCGCGAGAATTTTAATGCAACGATGGATACGGTTGATGAAGGGTATTTCGAGACGATGGGGATTCCGATCTTGCGTGGCCGCGGCATCTTGGCGTCCGATACCGCGGAGGCGCCGCGTGTCGCCGTTGTGAATGAGCAGTTCGCGAAACACTATTGGCCGGGCACGGATGCGGTGGGCAAACACATCCGGCTCGATAGCCGCGCCGGGACGCCGGTAGAGATTGTGGGCGTCGCGCAGACCATCAAGTATCGAAACCCCAGCGAAAGGCCAATGGATTTCGTGTATATGCCGCTGGCCCAGCACCCTATCGCGCGAATGGTCCTCCTGTTGAGGTCGAGCGGCGATCCGCTGCAATTGGTCAAGTCGGTGAAGGACGTTGTCCGGACACTCGATCCGAACCTGCCGATGTTGCGGACGAGGACTTATGAGGACTTATATCGGTACAACGCCGTGGAAGGGCCACGAATTGCGATAGAAATGGTAGGTACCACGGGCGCGGTGGGCCTCCTGCTGACCATCGCCGGTTTGTACGGACTGGTGGCGTACAACGTGAGCCGCAGAACCCGCGAGATCGGCATCCGCATGGCCTTGGGCGCGGGAAGCTCGGACGTGTTGCGGCTGGTAATGGGCAAGGGCCTCGTGCTGGTCGGGATTGGAACGGTGATCGGGCTGGCGATGGGTTTCGCCGTCGAGCAGCTCATGAATTCCATGCTGTTCAATGTCGGCGGCGTAGACTTTGTGGCTTACGTCATCGTCGTGCCGTCGCTATTTCTGGTGACCCTGCTGGCGGCCTACGTACCGGCGCGAAGAGCATCCCGGATCGCGCCAACACAAGCGCTGCGATACGAATAGCGCAGTTAGTTCGGAATTGTGTGCATTTCATTTACTCACGGCTTGGCAGCCGAGACTCAGCGGCGATCCGGTCATCTGTGGCTTCGCGCGAGTCGATGCGATTGGCAGTGGCGATTTCCTAACGAGCAACCCAGGGACATTAAGCGCCCGTTCTGTACGGAGCAGTAGCGCCAGCTGAAGCGCGCTCGTGTCCAGCTATTGCGATGTACTCGACAACTTCCTGTCTGACGGCCTTATCCCCAAAGTAAACCTTTTGAAATGCTGATGAAGATTCAGAGAGTGCTCTCGTTACTCGAGATACATCGGTTCCCGCCGCGACGACAATACCCACGCCGTCGGAGACGGGAACCCGCCCCAGAGGTGGCTTCCATCGGCCCACGCCGTTCACCACCAGAAGCTCGCGGTAGTTAATTGAAAACGCCTTCATCTTAAGCAGGACTTGCGCAGGCCCTGGCACCGGCTCGGGACGCTCCACGAGCTGCAAGGAGTCCGAGCCGAAGCTCTCGCGAATTTCGACGACTCTCACAGGGGCTCCCTCCAACAGGCAAACTTCTCTTGACTACGTTGATTTCAATCGAACCTTGACAAGCCGCTGCCCAACGAGAGCCTGGTCAAGCGGACGCTTGCAGCCGAATTTCAGGTCACTGTGCGCGAGGATCTTTTCTATTTGCTGCAGGTGATTGACGTCGTGCCCAGCAAACATGCGCACGATGTGTTCGATAGATTCGCGACCGCGTTCGGAATGCATTCCATAGTGCTTCCACTGCTCGGGCGTGAGCGTTTTAAGTAGCGCAATGTTCGCTTCCCGGAGCACGCAAAAGTGCGCCACCGATTTCCGCGGATCGCGTTGGTCGTAATGTCCGCTTGTTACCCATTTATCTTGATCGTAGGCAACGATGGGTGCGCCCGGCGAGCCGAGGATGAACCGCAGGCGAAAGCCGCCGACGATTTCAGCGTCGGCCAAGTGCGCGATGATCTCGCTCACCGACCATTTCTCCGGAGCGGGACGCCTACGCAATTCGGCGGTTGATATACCCTTGATGAGGCGATTGAGCTTCTTAGCGGTTGCCGCCTGCACGACAAGAGGCCGCTTGCCTTCCACATAACCAAGAATGCGCTCTGTGTATTGCTGTGGTGTTTCCTTCATTTCGTCCTCCGCTCGCGACCATGGAGCATCGAAGTCCTCCGCCTAGCGCGCGGGCTCAGGCGTGACGTTAACCAACATGTTCGTCCGCAGATTCAGGGTCTCGACGGTCATCTTCGCGATCAAGCCGTTCACTTTGTCAGGCAGCGACCGATCAGCGCTCTCATCGAGAATGCCCTCCAGGCTCGCGCGTGGACGCAGGCAAACGTAAAGCGGCGTATTTCCGCCGACGACCAGTCGATACCAGAGCGTCTCGCCCTGCAGTTTTGATTGCTCGGCGGCGAGCGCCGCCTCGAACGCTTTGCCCGTGCCGTAGTTGAGCTCCACGGTTGTGTACTCGGCGCGAAGAGTCGGAGTAGGCACACCATTTCCACGCGAAAGCGCCGGCCGGAATTCGTAGACCCCGTTCCCCAGGAATTGCGAATGTGGCAGTACATTGATGAGATTGTCTCGCTCGTCTTCAGCCGGCGAGACCGGGCTGCTCAGTTCGGCGGCCGTATGTCCGAACGTTGCGTAGATGATCCACCGCTGCCGTTCGGTTGATGCCCACACCGAATAGCTATACCACGCAAACGTGTCCTTGGCCTGCCGATGCCACTCAAGGTGGCGGATGTACCCGGCCTCCCAGTCAACCGAATGACCGTCAAGTGCACGCATGATCGCGATGCGTGCGTAGGGACCGGGAGCCTGCGCGTTTTGTGTTGTTTGAGAAATGAGAAGCGTCGGGAACAAAGTGCCGACGAGAAGGGCCGTGCCAACGACCCTGTACCAACCGTGCTTCACGATCGTACCTCCTGTCGGGGCGACCTTTCGGTCCTCAATCGACTGCACCCGTAGAGGCAATCCTAGCGAAGCAAAACAGGCGATTTGCGACACAGATTCGTCGAAATCGGCCATCCCGTTTGTTCACCTTGCTAAACGCTTCAAGCCAGCGGCATAGTGACGAAACGCATGGCTACATACAAGAAATCTGGCCCGCCTCGCCACTCCTCGTCGAGCTGTCGGATCGTCGTCGTCGTGGTACCACCGGTGGACGAGCTCGATTTGGTCGGACCTCTCCAGGTGTTCAATTCAGTTAACCGCCTTGCGGGCAGGAAGCTTTACGCGATTGAGGTCGTCACGAACGCAGAACGCCTGATCGTCGAGGGCGAAGGCGGCGTCTTGACCTTCATGGCCAAGGATCACTTCAACAAAGTCGAAGGCGCTTGCGACTCCGTGCTCCTGGTTTGCGGACTGGGCACTCGATCGGTACGCGACGCGGCGCTCTCTGCCTGGTTGAAGAAGATGGCGGCAGAAGTGCGCCGGCTGGGTGCTGTATGTGTCGGCGCTTTTCTGCTCGCCGAGGCGGGGCTGCTGAATGACCGCCGAGCGACTACGCATTGGAGATTCGGCCGCGAAATGGCAACGCGCTATCCAGGTGTTCGCGTCCAGCACGATCCGCTCTGGGTCAAAGACGGAAACATCTACACCTCGGCTGGCATTTCCGCGGGCATCGACCTCGCGCTAGCGTGGGTGGAGGAAGATTGCGGCGCCGGTCTCGCGCATGAAGCGGCGCGCGAGCTGGTGTTGTTTCTCCGACGCCCGAGTGGACAGCCGCAAGTGAGCGTCTCACTCGCCTCACAGGCTTCGGAGATGATGTCGATTCGTGAGCTGCAGATCTGGATTGCTGAGCATCTCCAGACGAAGCTGTCGGTAGAAGATCTTGCCGATCGGATGTCGATGAGCGTGCGGAACTTCGAGCGCGTTTTTACTCGAGAGGTGGGCACGACACCGTCACAATATGTGCTGCAGACGCGCGTGGAGGCGGCGCGTCGGCAGCTCGAACGCACCGAGAAAGGGCTCAAGCAGGTGGCCTCGGCCGCTGGATTCGGGAACGTCGACGTGATGAGGCGCGCCTTCGTTCGGCTGTTGGGGATCACCCCGCGCCGTTATCGCGGGCTCGCGGAGCATTCGACCGGCGAATAAAGGCAGGACGACTGGTGCGACTCGCGTCCTTGAGGCATTTTGCTTGCTTCGCAGCTGTGTCTGGCCTACGGGCAAATCTGACTTTACAGTCGCGGCAATACCCTGATCATTGATCGCTGGCACGGAGGCCACGGATCATGAAGCAGAAGACAAGTTCCAGAAGAAGACGCAGCAGCACCAAGTCTGTCCTACGTTTGCCCGATCTGGAGCACGCCAAGGCCGCGCTATTGAATTCAGTTCAAGAGTTAACCAGCCAAATTGCAATCTCAACTTAGTGCGTATGGAACAGCGCCTGAAAGTCGTCGCGGTCTTTTAGTGAGACGAAGTCCGGATCTGACTGAATGGATGCCGGGAGAAACTGAGGAGGAATCGTCTTGAGCCAAGCCAAGGCGGCTTCCGGATCGTGGTCGAGCGCACAGGCTTTGGCTGCCGGCAAGCCGAGATCGCGCTGGCCAAGGCCACCGATCGTTTTTGCGCGATCGAATTGCGCGCGCGCCTGTTTGTACTGCTTCACCCCGCTCAGAGCGTTTCCATACGCGAGCAGCAGGCGAGCATCCTGAGGATGGGCGACGACGAGATCGTGATAGAGTGCCGCCGCCCTGGCAAAGTTGTCGGTGAACAACGCCCCTGCAGCGCTCGCTTCGGCGAGCCCGCCCTGCAGGGCGAATTGATGAGAGCCGGAGATTGCGAGCTGCGCGAAACGGAACGTCTCCTCGATAATTTCGCGAGACAGATTGTTATCATCAAAAACGTCAAAGCCGTGGTGGCCGCCAGGATAGTTCAGCACAGTCCAGGGCGCGTTCGAGGCGATGCCCGCAGCAATCCTCCTATCGAAGGATTGATTCGTTAATGGCTGATCAAGGCCTGCGCGCACAAAAAGAACAGGGAGATCGAGACGGACCTGGGCGACATCCGCCGACCCATAATAGATCACGGCAGCCTTGATGGCTTTGCGTTGCGGGTCCTCGACAGCTGGAAGTCCTGCGGACACATTGCCGGACCAAGCGATAACCACAAGGCGCTCAGGGTCGATACGCAGATCATCAGAGTGTTGCCTGAGGTAGAAGGCAAGCGAGTCGAAGTCTTCGGCGACGTGTTCAGCCGTAGTCTCGGCCGTGATCGCTGCGAACCCATGTGCAGTCGCAGCCTTCGCCCAGCCATGAGATTGCGCCGAAGTTCGCATGAATCCACCGCCAAAACCATTGAAAATTATGAACACGGGCAATGGCTTTGAGTGAGCGGAGGGCGTAGGAAGAAACAGGTCCAGAGACAACACGATCTGGCCGGTCTGCTTGTAGACAAGATTGCGCTGCGTAAAATCCGTCGGCGCGGGTACAGGATAGACGAACCGCAACTCCTGGGAGCAAGCGACGGACGCGAGGAGGAAGACAAGGACGAAACGTATGCCTGGCCTCATGGAGTTTTTGACGATCTCCGCCGAGGAACGATAGCTGCTTTGAGACAATGCCCGGTCAGCCGCCAATCAGGATCTAGCAGGCTCGATGCTCAAGAATGCACCATCTGCAAAGGCATCATACAATGCACCATAGTACGGGCGACCGCGTACCGGAGAAATTGTTCATGACGAGAGACGAGGCTTGGAAACTGGCCGAGCATTGGATTGCGGCCTGGAACGCTCATGATCTGGACCTGATCATGACGCACTATGAAGATGCAATTGAGTTGACTTCGCCGGTTGTCGCCCAACTGCTGGGGACGGCTGATGGGAAGGTGATCGGAAAGGTGAACTTGGAAGCCTACTTTCGACGAGGGTTGGAAGCCTATCCGGAACTGCATTTTCGCCTTAAGGACGTATTCTTGGGTGTAAGCAGCGTTGTGCTCTTCTACACAAATCAAAAGGGGACGCTCACGGCAGAATTCATGGAGTTCTCGCCGATTGGAAAAGTTGCACGAGTTGTCGCGAACTACAGTGCTCAGAAGGCGTGATCCCGCGCGTGCCAGAGTCCTAACCATTGAAAAAACCGGTAATTAGACATCATGTGAGGATGTCCGATTTTTAATTGATTGCAGCGACTCTCGATGTTCTGCACAGTAGGCCTACTTACAACCAAGTTCAAGCAACTTCTACTGTCCGGACCTCCTTCTGCGGGAGGCGCGACGGATTCAGGCGTTCCTTCAGCAACAAGATTTCTTGATGTCCTTTGATGCGTCGGAACTTTTTCTCTGCTTCCAAGAGTCCTGTGGCGGTCCAGCGCAGCGGCTGATCTCCTTCTCGCCAACGCTTTACGTTGCGCGCCACCCGCTGCACCGTGGACAGACACGATTCGATCGGGTTGGTGGTGGCCAGTTTCCGACGCAACACCGCTCCGATACCCGAGCGATGCACCGTCAGCGTTTCTTCCAGCCCTTCCTCCAAGCTCCAGGCAGCGCTCGGATTGATCCTCTCCAAATGCCGGAAGATTTTCTGCAACGCCTCTTTGGCCTCCGCGTAGTTGTTCATCGCGTAGGCATTGCGCATCCGCCGATCGTAGTCTTTCTGGCAGTCTCGGGCAGGTACTCCTTCACATTCCGCCGCTTGTGAATTTGGCAACGCTGCACTTCCACTTCGGCAACGGCACCCGCACCAGCAACTCTTGCCCTCGCACGACCTCGAACTTGTGATTGGACTTGCGCTCTTTCCTCTGGTACTTCTTTTTCACGGCGGCTCTCTCCTTTAATAAGGGATTCTCAACCCGAACTCTATCCGAGTTCGGGCGAGAGCCGCTGTTTCTTGTTCTCAAGTTTCAACTAAACCCGGAGCAATGTACGATCGATCCTAATTGGGCTTAGAATGCGAGCTTATCCGCATCGCAATCGTGGGTGTGCCCGGTCCTGGGCCGCCCTCCGCGGTGGTTTCAGCGAGTCGGCCTAAACGAGACTTAGGCAACACACATGGGCGAATCACCTCATCAGTCGTGGGTACGTACGGCCGTTTTCCTCGGTATCGGGTACGCCCTCGTTGGCATCGTGTTCGCAGTACCGGTCACTCACGTGCAAGCGTGGCGGTTGGCGGCCTGGGTGGTGAGCGCCATTGGATACGCAGCTCACGTTGCGTACGAGCGCTTTCGGCTGCAGAACTCACCTGGTTCGGCCGCGCTGCACGTCGCCTTCGCCGTTGCGCTTGGAGCATTCGGACTGGCCGTTGGCGCCAACATCCATTCACTGTCTGCCGGATCCACCGACCAGCATCGACAGCTCCTGCTTCTCTCGCTCGGGATCTGGCCCGTAATAACGGCGCTGCCAGCGTTTCTTGTTGCGTTCGTCACAAATATGGTCCTTGCGCGTGCCCCCCGGAGCGTGCAGGGCCCGTAGCGATCCTGGCCTGCACTCCGAGTGGCTGAAACATTACTTCTGAGAGCTGGCGGTGGCTTGCAGGGTGCCGCGGCTGGGGACGACACTCACGATGGTCACTGGTTCTTGAGGACTGGCATTCGCGAGCTGCGTCTCCTCTTTCGAAGTGTAAGCACTAAAGGTGGAATCCAACGACCCTTCGGACACGAAGGCGAGGAAATATTGGTCGTCGTAGCGATGGAACACTACCCGTGCGTGACCGTTCACATCCTTGCTGGAACCACGCAGCACACTGACCAATGCAGCGACATGGTTCTCCTGGTTACAAAAGATGAGTGTCAAGTGCCCTTGCCTGGTGACCACATAGTCTCCTGCTGCGAATCTGTTGTTCCCTATACTGAACGGAAATGGCGCGCGGAAGCGGAGATCCAGATCGCTTCTCTGCGCATGCGCGGCTGGGGTCATCAGACAAATGGCGATGATTGCTGCGGCAAGATATAGAAAGTGCTTCATATTCCCTCCTCAAGCTCGGGGCCGTAGTTGAGATCCGCCGGTCTGGCGATACTTGCCCGGTGAGTGGCACCATCACACTGGCCACAAAAGGGATCAATGGAATGGGGCTGTCATCAAAGGGAGAAGCGGCTAACGCCATAACCTGTTGAACGAGTTGGGGCTTACGCCTGCCCATAAGCGGTGCCCCGAGCAGGTGCTACAATCAAGCGCGCTTCACAGCCAGTAGGGTATTGAAATCATGAACGATTCCCGTTCCGTTCCGTCGGCCCTTCGCTTTGGCGTGTTCGAGCTCGAGCCGAAAGCCGGGGAACTCCGCAAAAAGGGGATGAAGGTCAGGCTGCAAGGCCAGCCGATCGACATCCTAGTTCTGCTGCTACAGCATCCGGGCCAAATTGTCACAAGGGAAGAACTGCAAAAAAACCTTTGGCCCGCCGACACGTTTGTGGACTTCGAGCAGGGCCTGAACAATGCCATGAAGAGGCTGCGGGCTGCGTTGGACGACGATGCCGAGAGTCCCCACTTCATTGAAACCCTGCCACGACGGGGATACCGATTTATTGCACCAGTCGAAAGCGCCGGTATCGGAAACCTACCAGTCGAAGCATTAAATGACGTCGTGCCGAAGCATGCGCCGAAGCGCGCGTGGACTCTGCGTCTCGCAATTCTTTTTGGGGGATGCGTGTTGCTGCTCGGAACGGGTTTCTACCTTTATAAGCTGCGCAAAGTTTCCGAATCGCTGAGGCCGCGCACTCTCACCCGCGTCACTTTTGACGACGGCCTGCAGATCGGAGCGACGTGGTCGCCTGACAGTCGTTATATCGCTTTCTCTTCTTTTCGTTCCGGCAAGTCTGAAATCTGGGTGCGACAGGTTGCCGGTGGCGATCCCGTTCAAATCACCCGCGGTCCAGCCAACAACTGGCAGCCGGATTGGTCGCCGGACGGAAAGTACATTGCCTATCGCTCTGAAGATGGCGACGGCGGACTTTTTATCGTGCCGGCCCTCGGCGGGGCCGGCATGCAGCGCAAGATCACGTCTTTTGGTGTTCGCCCACATTGGTCACCAGATGGAAGAAGAATTCTCTTTCAGACTATTGGCTTTGGGCTAAACTCCCGCGCCTACGTTGTGGATGTCGACGGCGGTAGCCCGCCGCAGCAGATCCTCTCAGAAATCACGTTGCAAATGACGGTTGGGAAGACAGCATGGCATCCCGACGGAAAACGCGTCTCGCTCATAACATGGTCCCAAGACCCCACTCCAATTCCCAACTTCTGGACTGCACCCGTGGATTCGGCTGAAACCGCAGTACGAACGGAATTGACTCCGGACATTGTTCGGATGGCGGAATCCGCTGCGGGTTCTGGCACCAGCGCATGGGCGGACACCGATTACAAGTTCGCATGGGCGCCCTCGGGACGAGCCATCTACTTCGAACGAAGCCTTCGCGGCGCCAAGAACATATGGCGCCTAACCGTGGATCCGAAATCCCTGCGCGCCACCGGCATTGAACGCCTGACCACCGGGACAGGTCTTGAATCGGAGTTGGCATTATCGCCAGATGGAACTAAGTTGGCCTTTACCAGCGAGTCCGAGCAAGTTCGTGCTTGGATGTTTCCCTTCGATTCCATCCACGGTCGTGTGACAGGATCCGGGGCGGCCGCAACCTCACCGGGCCTGGAAGCCTGGGAGGGCAGCCTGAGCAAGGACAACCGGAAGTTCGCATTCTCCAGCAAACGTGCGGGGAAATGGGAGCTTTGGCAAAAATCGTTTGCCGATGGTAGCGAAACACGCATCGCCCCTGAGGATGGCTTCGTGCGCGACGAACCGCAATGGTCGCCAGATGGCTCTCGCCTCGCCTACGTTCGGCGGAAATCCTCCACCGGTGAAATGCAGGCAGTTATCTGGGAATCCGAACCCAAAGGCGAAATAGAAGTCACGCCGTTTTCTCTCAGGACCATCTTTGTTTCTGACTGGTCGCCGGATGGCCAGTGGCTGCTCGCATCCTGGGACAAAGAGCAGACCGCGCAAGCCGAAATTTGGAAACTCCCCACCCCCGGATCCCGCAACTCCGAAATTCGGAAGAAGATTGTGCCGTGCGACACGAATCAAAATCTATGGCAGGCCCGCTTCTCCCCGGACGGTCGCTGGATCGTTTTTGAAGGCATCACTCATAAACTCGACCGCGATGAGTCGGCCATATATGTTGTACCTGCGAGTGGCGGATCCTGGACTCGCATCACTACAGGCACACACTGGGACGACAAACCTCGCTGGTCTCCAGACGGCAAGTCAATTTACTTCATTTCTGAACGCGGCGGCTTTTTCAACGTCTTCGGCGTGCGTTTCGACCCCGCAGGCGGCAAACCGGTCGGCGACATCTTTCAAATAACTCAATTTCACGACCCAAGCCTAATGATGGCCAAATCGGTGCCTAAGCTCGGCTTGTCCATCACCCAAGACCGTCTCGTTGTCACTGTCTCGCAAAGCTCCGGTAACATCTGGGTCCTCGACAACCTCGATCACTAGGTCAAACTCCGGTCCGCACTTCCATCCTCAACACTCTCAGCGCATTGGACGATGAGTTCAAGGCGACCATGCGCTATGTTCCTCAACTAGGTCTGGTAGGCAGTGTAGTGGGGGAGGCCCATGATCGAGATCGTGTGCCTGTTCCACTTACGTCGGAAAACCTCTTCAAACCTAATCGCTTTATCCACTTTACCGACTGGGTGATCGGCCACTCGCGCTTAGCAATGGTCGGTTTTGCTAGTTTCATCGCGCTTGGTGGCATCGCCCATCTTTGGCAACGCTTCCTCGGAACACGCTACAACGAGCGCACGATGAATTGGTCGTTCTGGCTTCTTGCAGTAGGCCTGACGCTGATGATCGCCGATCTCACGATCGTGGGCTTGGTGGGAGCGCAGGTCTGGGAGTCGAGTGCACCGTGGATCGATTCCGTCCGTGCCGTTGCAAGTTACTGGTTGGTGCGTACATTTTCAGGGCTGCCCATTCTCGCGGGCTTTGTTCTCTTCTGGATTTCTCTCATTACCGGGCCACAGGCTTTGGCAGAGTCAGCACCTGCGGCGAGCCTTGAAATTCAGAAAATGTCCCGGCACTCGATGTTGACACTTCGATTGCGCACGGTTCTTCCTTTGCCAGTCGATTTAGCTATGTTCATGCCCTCATCTTCGGCGCGGAGTAGGTTTCTTCGCCCTTTCGTTTCTTGTTCTTGCGATCCTTCCGGGAAAAGAACTGGTAGATGAAATCAAGCGTGTGACTCCCGTCACCATGCCAACGCTCACCGCGAAGCGCAGCAACTCCTCAGAGCTCCGCTCATCCTCCGAGAAAAAGGCTCAGGAACGCGCAGTGGAAGCTGGTTTGGGAGTCGGGTTTGTCTCCCGCAGGGCTATCCAGAAAGAACTGAAACTCGACACCCTGCGAGAGGTTCATGTCACCAAATTG
>Ga0070707_100000755_pt1 | contig 31838 bp, 33 predicted proteins | sample KBSK5502metaG_FD_65468 | JGI IMG/M metagenome (GOLD analysis project Ga0070707, IMG submission 65468) | Corn, switchgrass and miscanthus rhizosphere microbial communities from Kellogg Biological Station, Michigan, USA - KBS K5-50-2 metaG | ecosystem: Host-associated > Plants > Roots >... | reverse complement strand
CCGGCGTTGTTGACGAGGATGTCCACGTCGCCAGCGCGCTCGGCGAGTGCGCGCACATCGTCAGGTGACTCGAGATCAGCGCGCACGAACTCCGCCTCGCCACCCCCGGCCTCGATCGCGCCGACCACCTCTGCGCCACGGGCCTCGCTCCTGCCGCTGATCAGGACACGCGCTCCTAGGCGCGCGAGTGCTTCCGCCGTCGCGCGACCAATCCCCGAAGTGCCGCCGGTGACCAATGCTCGCTGTCCGCTTAGCTCCTTCATTCGCTTTCTCCTTTCGATGCTTGGGCCGCCCGGGTGCTGCCCGGGCGGCGCTGAGTTTCCGTAATCCGTTGTCCTGGCCGACGGGCAGCCAGACGATCCGAGGCCTGACGCGGGTGCAGAAGGACCGCGAGCTCAGCGCGGTGCGACGACCTCGCTCAGCACGTCGAGCGCCTCGTGAGCCGCCGAAAATCCCGCATAGGCGCCTATCTGGAGGAGTGCCTCACGCAGCTCGTCGACGGTCCAGCCGAGGTTTAGTGCGCCACGCAAGTGCGTCTTGAGCTCCTCGCGGTGTCCGGTGGCGGCGAGCGCCGACACCACCACCAGGCTGCGATATTTCAGGTCCAGACCGGGCCGATTCCACACTCCACCCCAGACGTGCTCGATGGCGGTCTCGAAGAAAGGCGCCAGAAACGGATTACCCTTTGTCGCCCCCTTACCGTTCGCTTCACCAAATACGCGCTGACGGATCGATGCGCCACTCGGCCTTGCTTCCTGTGTTACTTGCTGTCTGTCGTTCATCGCTGTTTCTCCTTTCGTGAAGTGGACTGCACAGTCCACTATACTCGATTTGATTGGACTGTCAAGTCCAAATTTGCTACCCTTCGGTCATGGCGAACACGCACACACCCGCAACGGCGAAGGGACGCGCGATGCGCGAGCGGATCCTGCAAGCCGCAGCCGAGCTCATCGCCGCCAAGGGCGTCGCCGGAATGAGCCTTGATGACGTCCGAGCGCGCACCGGAGCCAGCCGCAGCCAGCTCTATCACTACTTCGAAAATCGCGACGACCTCGTCCATGCCGTCATCGACGCCACGACTGACGCCGTGCTCGGGAGGCAAAACGAGCTCCTTGATCACCTCGACTCATGGGCTGGCATCGACCGCTGGTTCGATTTCATGGTCCAGCATCAGATCGCCGCGCAAGCGCGCGGCGGCTGCCCGATCGGCTCGCTCGCCGGCCAGCTCGCCGAGAGCGATCCAGACGCCCGAGCGGCGATCGCCGCCGGCTTCGACCGCTGGGAAGCGCACGTCCGTGAGGGCCTGACGCGGATGAAAGCCCACGGCAAGCTGCGCAAGGACGCCGACCCCGCCGCGCTCGCCACTGCCACGATGGCCAGCATTCAGGGCGGTCTTCTCCTCACTCAGGTTCGCCGCGACCCCAACCAGCTGCGCATCGCGCTCAGCGCAGTGCGCAACAACCTGCGCGTCGCGGCCGCATAATCACAGCCGCGAAGCACATTCGGCATGAAGCCTTTATGGAGCTAAGCGGGCTCAACCGGGGATGATGCTCGCGCCGTCCGGAATGCGCGCAATCGCTTCTTCGATCGTTGTCGTCCCGCATGGTCTACTCAGCGCGTCGTCCAGCCGCTCGCGCCGGTCGTCATCGCAAGAATCGCCTGCGCGCCGAGCACGATGGACGCCAAGAATGCGGCTTCCACGCCAAGCAGGACGAACGCTCGTGCGCCCACCTTCTTCATTTCGAGCGGCGAGGTCTTGAGACCCACACCGGCGATCGCGACGACCAGGCATCCGCGGGCGAGCTCGTTCAGTGTGACGCCGGCCACTTTGGGAATCAATCCAACACTGCCCAGCACGACGAGCGCGGCAAATACGAGCAGAAAGCGCGGCAGCAGAGGGTCAGCACTACGCTTTTCCACGCGCTGAAAGCGGTGGCGAATCAGCAGCGAAAGCACGACCACCACGGGCAAGAGCATCGCCACGCGCAACAACTTGGCCAACAGGGCGAAATCACCGACTTCGGGCGAGATGCTGTAGCCCGCACCCACTACCTGCGCGACGTCGTGAATCGTTCCGCCAAGAAACAGGCCTACCTGCCGCGGATCAAGTCCCAACGCGTGCGCGATCAGCGGATACAGAATCATCGCCAATGTCGACAATACCGTGACACCGGCGATGGTGAAGATCAGCTCGCGGTCCGACTTCTCGTCGCGTGGCAGCACGGTTGCAATCGCGATTGCCGCAGACGCGCCGCAAATTGCCGTCGCGCCTCCCGTCAGCACGCCGAGCCGGCGCGGCAGGCCAAGCACGCGAGCCAACATCGTGCCGAATACGATCGTCACAATGAGGCAGCCAATCATCAGCGCGGCGCCTTGCCAACCAAGCGCGCTCATCTGATCGAATGTGATGCGCGCGCCGAGCAGCGCAACGCCGGCGCGCAGGACGCCTCGCGCCGCGACGTCTACGCCCGCACGCGCCTTGCCCTCCATCGCAACCGGATTGAGCGCCATGCCGAGCAGCAGCGCATAGAGCAGCGTAGGTCCGCCGCGAGTGTCGGCGATGAAAGCCGCTGCAACGGCGATGACGGCACTCAGCAGTAGCCCCGGCCAGCAGCCGCGGAGTGCAGCCTGCCATTTTCCCGGGCCGTTGGAGCGGAAACGCCGCAAAAAGCCCGACGCGACGTTATCGAGGCTCGCTTCCATGGGTACCGGTGCGGTCATTGCTCGGCTTATGTTTCGGTTCAGGCAGAAAGCTCTTCGACGAATCCCCGCTAGTGAGCCTGCCCGCGTCGAGCATGCAACACGGCCAGCGCACAGGAGCTCACGCGGCTCTCCGCGGAGTCAGCGCGGCTCGTGACGACGATAGGGACACGCGTTCCAAGCACGATGCCCGCACATTCGGCATGGCCGACATATACGAGCTGCTTATAGAGCATGTTGCCGGCCTCGAGATTCGGCATGATGAAAATGTCTGGGCGGCGACTGGTCTGGAGATCAACGCCCTTGATCTGAGCCGCTTCAAAGGAGAACGCCACATCGAAACTGAGAGGACCTTCGACTGTCGCGCCAGTGATCTGACCGCGCTCGGCCATCTTGCTGAGCACCGCGGCATCGAGCGTGCCGGGAATCGCCGGGTTGATCGTTTCCACCGCGGACAGGATTCCGACATAGGGCCGCTCCAACCCGAGCGTATGGGCGAGCTCGATCGCGTTCTGGGCGATATCGCGCTTCTCGACGAGATTCGGATTAATGTTAACGACGCAGTCCGCCATGAGCAGTGGTTGCTCTTGCTCCGGCATGTCGAACACGAACGTGTGGCTCACCCGCCGGTCGGTGCGAAGACCACTGTCCTTGCCCACGACGAAGCCGAGCAACTCATCGGTATGAAGGCTGCCCTTCATGAGCATGTCCGCCCGATCTTCCTGGCACAGCCCCACGGCGGCACGTGCGGCCACAGTGGGATCGTTCCCCGTCTCGACGAACTCCATGCTGTCGACCCCGAACCCGCCCTGCTCGGCGATTTCAGTGATGCGCTTGCGCGGACCGACGATAATGGGTTCGATCAGGCCCATGCGTTGACCGATCACGCCCGCTTCGATGGAGCTCGCACTGCAGGGGAACACGATCGCCGCGCGCGCCGCTCCCCCTTTCGAAGCCAGCGCGATGATGCGGTCGAGGTGCGGACGCGGCAGCGAACTCACGCGCGCGGCCCTGCGGGTGCTGCCACTTCGATGCTCTGTTGTCGTGGACCGATCCACGCCACCGATAAGGCGCTAATCATGCCGGCGAAGAGGATGTACATGCAGATCGTCCACGGCGAGCCGTCACTTTGCTTCAGGAGGGCCGTGGCGATGATGGGAGTGAGGCCGCTCGCGAAAATCCCGGAGAACTGGTACACGAACGAGATGCCCGTATAGCGCACGCGCGTTGGAAACAGCTCCGCGAAAAGCGCCGCCTCCGGGCCGTAAATCGAGGCGTAGAAGATGCCGAAAGGAATGACGATTGCCAGCCAGATCTGCATAACGTTGCCGTTACTGTTGATCATCAGCCAGAACGCCGGGAATGCAGCAAGCGCCGTGATCAACGAGCCCCAGAAATACACGCGCGTCCTACCCACCCGGTCGGAAAGCGCTCCGAACAACGGAATGAAGAAACACATGATGAGCGCGGCCGCCATCACCCCGATGAGGGCCTCAGTCCGGCTGATCTTGAGCGTCTGCGTTAGATACCCGATGACGAACACTCCGAAGATGTTGAAGAACACGCCGTCGATGTATCGGGCGCCCATGCCGGCAATCACGTTTTTTGGATAGCTTCTGATCATCTCGGCAAAGGGAATCCGCACTTCTCGCTGCTTCTCTTTGACTTGAGCGAATTCCGGCGTCTCCATGATGTTCAGTCGGATGTAGATGCCTACCACCACCAGTGCGACGCTCGCGAAGAAGGCAATCCGCCATCCCCACGCCAGGAACTGGGCATCGGTCAACAAATACGACAGCAGCGCCACTATGCCCGAGGCAAGGCAGAGGCCGATGGACAAGCCCACCTGGGGCAGACTGGCGTAGAGACCGCGCTTTGCCGGCGCCGCGTATTCAAACGCCATGAGTACCGCCCCGCCCCATTCGCCGCCAAGCCCAATGCCCTGGAATACGCGTAGCAGGAGCAGCGCGATCGGCGCCCAGATGCCGATTTGGGCGTACGTCGGTACAAGCGCGATAAGGAACGTGGCGACACCCATGATCATGAGTGTCAGCACGAGCATCGTCTTGCGGCCGATGCGATCGCCAAAGTGTCCAAAGATCACTCCGCCGAGCGGCCTGGTCACGAATCCAACGGCGAAGGTGCCGTAGGCAAGAAGCGTCGACACCAGCGGATCGCTCGTAGGAAAATACAGTTTGTTCAGCACGATGCCCGCGACGACACCGTACAAAAAGAAGTCATACCACTCGATCGTGGCGCCGATCAGGCTGGCAGTAACGACCTTGCGAAGCGTGTTTTGTGCGGCCATGATCCTGTTCTCCCGATGATTAATGCTGCTCAGCGAACGACGGCACATGCGTGCCTTTGCCTGACGTCGCAGTGCTGGTTTCGGCCAAAATCATGTCTGATGCCTTCTCGGCAATCATCACGACCGGCGCATTGGTATTGCCCGAAACAAGGATGGGCATAACTGAGCAATCCACCACCCGCAGACCTGCGACGCCGTGAACTCTGAGGGTCGCATCCACGACTGCCAGGGAGCCCGTTCCCATCTTGCAGGTGCCGGACGGATGGAAAATGGTTTGGCCGTACTCCCGCGCGAAATCGAGCAGCCCCGCGTCGTCGACGCAGCCAGGTCCTGGGCGGTACTCGCTCGCAATGTATGGTTTCAACGCCGGCGTTGCCGCCAACTTGCGTGCAAACTTAAGCCCCTCGACCGCGCACCGTTGATCGAGCTCGGTCGCGAGGTAGTTCGCGAACATCGCCGGCGCTTCCAGAGGCGCCCGGGACTTGATCCGCACCGTGCCACGCGATTCAGGCCGTAGCTGACAGACTGAAAACGTGCAACCCGGCCACCGATGTGGTGCTCCGCCTGCCTGGTCCGCCGATAAGGCCGCGAAGTGAAACTGAATGTCGGGTGTGCGTGACTCGGGCATCACGCTCGTGAAGAGTCCCGCTTGATTAATTCCCACGGCAAGGGGACCTTTGCGGAACAGCAACCACTTAAGGCCCATGCGCGAGCGACCCCAAAGCGAACGCAAGTCATCGTTGGTTGTAATGGGCTTGGTAACCTTGTACATGGCGCGAAGCTGCAAATGATCCTGCAGGTTCTCGCCAACCCCCGGCAGGTGGTGGACGACGGGAATGCCCATGGGCTGCAACAACTCGCTGGGGCCAACCCCCGATAGCTGCAGCAGCTGCGGGCTTTGAATTGCACCCGCCGCGAGAATCACTTCTCTCGCCGCCCGAACCATCCGCTCCTGGGCATGGTGCTGATACTTCACGCCGGTCGCTCGGCGGCCCTCGAAAATGATTCCAGTGGCGTGCGCATCGACCTCGACGCGGAGATTGGGTCGGTTCCTAACTGGCTTGAGATAGGACACCGCTGTGCTGCAGCGCCAGCCATGGCGCGTGAATAGCTGGTAGTACCCGACCCCCTCCTGCTGCATGCAATTGAAGTCATCGGTCCTGCGAACACCCAGTTGTTGGCCGCCGGCGATGATGGCTTCCATGAGCTCGTCGCGTTCTTCGATGTCCGAGCACCAAAGAGGGCCGTCGCCGCCGTGACAATGACTCGCGCCGCGCGTGTTGTGCTCGGACTTGATGAAGTACGGCAGCACGTCCTTCCATGCCCAGCCCGGGTTCCCCAGTGCGGCCCAGTGGTCGTAGTCTTCAGGTTGACCGCGCACGTAGATGAGGCCATTGATCGAGCTCGACCCTCCTAGTCCGCGACCACGGGGCCAGTACAACTTGCGCCCTTTCATGTTCGGATCGGGCTCGGTCGAAAAGCCCCAGTTGTAGACCGGGTGGAACATGGTCTTGGCGTAGCCGATCGGGATATGGATCCAAAGGTAGTTGTCCTTCGGGCCGGCCTCGAGCAGCAGCACCGAGTAGCGTCCGTTCGCCGACAGTCGATTCGCCAAGACGCAGCCGGCCGAACCCGCGCCTACGACGACGTAGTCGTACGTGCCACCCGACATGGAGTACAGCCTCCTCCTGAGCCAGTGTTTAGCCGGCGACCATCAGTTGTTGGAGAACATCGCGACTGCTTCCGGCGAGACGCTCGCCAACAATCACGCTTTAGCGCACTGCTTGTATTGCTCCAGGAAACGGACTGGCTTGGACAGTGCGTCCCTGCGGAACGGGTCGCCGAGCTCGCGCGTAACCATCATTTCCAGGATGGTCGTCTTGCCGTCGTTCTGAGCCGCGCACGCTGCGCGTAACGCTAGCCCCACGTCGGATAGTTTTTCGACCAAAACGCCTTCTGCGCCCATCGATCTTGCGATCGCGGCGAAACTCGGGTTCTCCAGGTTGGTTCCGAGGAATCGATTGTTGTAAAAGTCGACCTGGTTCTTCTTCTCGGCACCCCACTGCTGATTGTTGAACACCACCGCGGTGACCGGAATCTTTTCGCGCAGGCAAGTAAGGATTTCACCGAAGCTCATCGTCCACGCGCCATCGCCAACGTAGGCGACGGCTGGCCGATTCGGAGCCGCCAATTTCGCGCCGATGATCGTTGGGAACGCATAACCGCAATTGCCGAAGCTCATCGCGGCAAACATGCTGTTGGGGCGCGTGAAACGAAGATAACTGTTCGAAACCGAGCAGATATTTCCGATATCCGTGGAAACCATCGCGTCGTTTGGCATCGCTCTTTCCAGTTCGCGCAGCATTTGGCGCGGGTGCATGTATGAGCTGTCCTTGATAACCTCCAGGCTCCATGCATCTCGCTCGTGATGCCAACTCGTCAGTTCCTGCTCCCACTCGCTCTTGGTCGTACGAATTTGCGTAAGCCGAGCTTCCCGGTTCGCCTGTCCCGCGATGCTCTTGCCCTGCAGCCGCTCGCGCAACGCTTCAGCGACAGCTTTGGCATCACCGCAGATGCCGACCGAGATCTTCTTGACGAGCCCAAGCATCTTCGGGTCGGCGTCGACCTGGATGATCTTGGCGTCCTTAGGCCAGTAGTCGAGTCCGTGCTGCGGTAGCGTGCCGAACGGTCCCAGCCTCGTACCAAGAGCAAGCACAACGTCTGCTCGCGAAACGAGTTGCATAGCCGCCTTGGAGCCTTGATAGCCCAGTGGTCCGCAATAGAGCGGGTGGTTCGCCGGGAACGAGTCATTGTGCAGGTAGCTGTTCACCACCGGCGCGCCTAGAAGATCAGCGAGCGCGATACATGCATCGACGCCGCCCGCCATCACGACGCCCCCACCCGACACGATCACCGGGAACTTTGCGGCAGCCAGCAGATTGGCCGCTTCATCGAGGCTGCGTTCGCCACCCGCGCCGCGCTCGATCCTAATCGGGTCAGGAATGTCGAACTCGAAGTCACCGTAGAAGTAGTCCCTCGGGATGTTGATCTGTGTCGGTCCCATCTCGAGCATGGCGCGGTTGAATGCACGACCAGTCAGTTCCGCCATGCGCCGTGGATTGTTCACGTGCGCTTGGAACTTCGTGATCTTGGAAAAGATTGGCAACTGCTCCGTTTCTTGAAAGCCGCCCAAGCCCATCGTCATCGTGCCACTCTCGGGAGTGATCATGACGACCGGCGAGTGCGCCCAATATGCGGCGGCGATGGAGGTTACGAAATTGGTGATGCCCGGCCCGTTCTGAGCCATGCAGACGCCATGGCGTCCAGAAACGCGCGCATAACCGTCAGCCATGTGACCCGCACCCTGTTCGTGCACGGTAGGGATATAACGGATGCCCGCGGCCGGAAACAGGTCTAGCGCGTCCATGAGGGCGGAACCCACGATCCCGAACACGTCTGTCACACCATTCGCCCGCAGTGTCTCCACGAACGCCTCGCTAGGGGTCATACGCGTCTGGCCTATCGTCCGCTGCAGGGTGGTCCGGCGCTCACTCATATAGTCCTCATCTTCTGAGTTTACAAAAAACGGAACTTTCCGTTCCTATTTATGCCTAAAAGTAGCGTGCGGTAAGCATTCGCGTCAAAGACTTATTGGTAATATTGGAACGTTCAGTTCCGATATCTGTGATCTAACCACCCTTTAACGTTGGCGACGGGTAAAATGCGGCCATGGACACGAATGATTTGCTCCCGTCTAAGGGCACCGAGCCCTCGTCCGCAGCTCTGAGAGCCTTTGCGATCCTTGAAACGCTGGTCAATGCTGACCAGTCACTTGCGATGAGCGAAATAGTCGAAGCTCACGGGCTACCGAAGCCGACCGTTTTCAGGGTTTTGGCCACCCTCGAGGCAGCGGGTCTGATCACGCGTGAGCCGTCAGGCAAGCGCTATTCGATAGGTCCGCGGCTCGCGAAGCTCGGTCTTGCGATCATGACTAATCAGTCGTCGCGCCGAGAACGTCGGGCAATTCTGCAGAGAGTTGCAGATGAAACGGGCGAGACGTGCAATCTCACAATGGTCGATGGAATCGACGTCGTGTATCTCGATCGCGTGGAATCGCGATGGCCCTTGCGCATTGATCTGTCACCAGGATCCCGCGTACCGCTACATTGCACCGCGAGCGGAAAGCTCTTCCTAAGTCAGCTCGCTCCAGCAAAGCGCCGCGCGATTGTGCAGGCACTTTCATTGACGCGATACACCGATCGGACCATCACCGATGCGAATGCGCTCGAGGCGGAGCTCGCGGCCACGCGCGACACAGGCGTTGGTGTTGACAACGAGGAATACTTAGCAGGACTCATATGCGTGGCAGTGCCGGTGACTGATGGATCCAAGCCCCACGTCGCGACGGTCGCTTTACAGGCCCCCACAGCACGGTTTCCGCTGGAACATGCAATGGACTGCGTTCCACTACTGCGCAAAGCTGCAGCGGCAATGTCAAAGACAATGCGTGCTGACGCAGAGGCATCCCTGACACCGCAACTATTGGGTCGCAAATCAGGCGAAGTTCCGCCAGCGTTGGCACCAGATAAGGAATTAGAGCCAAGCGCCTCCTGGCGCGAGTAGTTCCCCTTGCGTGATCGCGCGGGGCAGAATTCGCGGGTCAGGCTCCCGCCGTAGGGCAGCTCGTTGGATCTGTTACGTGCGCAAGCGCCGACTGGCTGCACCGCGTCGCTTCAACGCACCCGTGAACCTGCTACCGCTCCAGCATTTATTTTCCATAGCGAATACTCGAGTTCGGGCGCACAGCGTTGTAAATGCCGCCGCCACGCTTCGATGATGATCTGCGCCTCACCGAGTAGCCCACAGGCTCGCCGTTCCGAGAGGCCACTCTGACGAAGGAAGCAGACCTGATCGCGACGCGCCCGTGGGGTCACGATTTCTTTCGGTTCACCTCGCGCATCAGGTCGACCTCGAGATCGTGCTCGGCAAGCATCCGCTGCACGTATTCACGTTCAAAGGCAGACCGCTAGGGCAGGCCAGCACGAGAGCCTGGAGGAATGCACTCAAGCGCGCCGGCATCAAGAATTTCCGCTGGCACGACTTGCGGCACGTCTGGGCCACGTGGCACGTGATGGCCGGTACGACGATGGCAGAACTGCAGGAGCTCGGTGCGTGGAAGTCAGAATTGATGGTGAAGCGCTATGCGCACTTCGCGCCGGAACAGTTGCGCGCAGCCGCGGCAAAACTTGCTACGTTTTCGCTACGGTCGCCAAAAGCAGTACCGCAGGAAGGAACGCAACATGCTGATTAAGTGGCTCCCCGACCAGGGCTCGAACCTGGGACCTGCGGATTAATAGTCCGTCGATTGGAACGTTGAATTAACGATAGCAATCAAGTCCTTATGCTCTTATCGGTGGGGTCCGTTTTTTGGCGCTTAATGGCGGTTAACGTCCCTGGACGCTCAGATATGCGGACTTAATATACCCCGCCTTGGCCCGGCGTCGGTGATTGGTAGCGAGCATAGATTCGAAACGACGTCGATGCGGTTCCACCGAAATGCGTTGCACCCCTTACCCCCGGCGCTGTGCACGGTGGCTACCTCATTTTCAAACTCCTGCACACGCCCGTGTCGTGCGCCGAGCACAACCGCGCGCAGCGAACAGGGGCACGATCGGATCGTAGTCACAAGGAACGCTCGCGTTTGCAGAAAAAAGGGAGCCAAGACGCTCGACCCATTCGCGTGCGGCCGGAGTGGGCGATTCAGCGAATAGACCCAATTCTGTCGGAGAGCGACGGACCAAGAAGACCCCGGTCAGTGGGCACAATAGCCGCAAGCCAATGTAGATTGGCTCCCCGACCAAGGCACCGCGGCAAAAAAGAAGGCGCCTGCACGACGCCTAACATCCACGCGCACGAGGAGGAGGCGTGCTGCCGCGACATCATGATCAAACTCCTTGCCGCGCGCGCCGGAGTCTTCGACACCACGCGTGAACTAAGGGTTCGTCAAGAATCCCACGGGGCCGCCACAGCAGCAAGAGCGCGACCAAACCTCCGAAAACGATCATTCGGTACTGCGCGAATACCCGCGTTCCCTCGAGCAGTCCCACGTCCAGCAGCGCGCCTAGGAGCGGGCCAAAGGCGGTTGCCAAGCCGCCGATCAACGCGTATGACAGCGCGTGAACACCCAACATTACGCTGAAGTTGCTTGGCTCAATGTAGGTGTTGTGATGCGCATAGAGGGCGCCGCCGATCGCGGCCAGCGCACCTGACGCAGCGACCACGAGCAGTTTGGTTTTCACCACCGCAATCCCCTGGACTGATGCCAACTGTTCGTCTTCTCCAATCATGCGGATTTGTACACCCATGGGGCTGCGCTCCAGGAGGATCAGCAGTCCCACGACCGTTGCAAGCAGGGCGTAAACGATCAACAAGAACTGCGGCGGTTCGAGACCAGCCTCGAAGATCCACCGTATGCCACGGAATCCTTCCACGCCGTTAGGCCCGACCAACTCTCCGTGCTTGACTTGCTGGATCGTAAGTTCCGCGAATCCGATCCGCATCAGTTCGGCGGCTGCGAGCGTCGCCATGGCGAAGTACATGCCACGCAGCTTTATAGTGGCGCATGCAACGAGTACCGCAGCGGCTGCGCCCGCCGCTGCTGCAATCAGCACGGCGCTCGGCAGGCCCCACCCGTGCATGGCGGTCGCGATGCCCGCGCTGTAGGCTCCGATGCCGAAGAAGGCTTGCTGGCCGAAGGACACTTCTCCTGCCAACAACAGCAGGTACGCGGATAGCGCCAGAAACGAGACCAGGCTGATATTGGTGAGTACGGCGACTAGCGCGTCGCTCATCGCACACCTCTGCCTCCAAGGACGCCGACGCCGAACTGTGTTGCTGCGCCCGGCCGCCAGGCCCGCCAAGCCAACACTGCGAACAGAACCAAGTAGGTCGATGCGTCCCGCAGCTGTGGTCCGAAGTGCCGCTGCACATGGGCCTCAAGTACGCCCAAAGCGACCCCGGCCACGACCGCACCGCGCAGCGATCCCAGCCCGCCGACCATCATTGCCAGCATTGCTTTGAGCGTGAGCCACATGCCCAGCTTCGGCGTGAGCTGCTCCGCTGTCGCGCAAGCTACGAAGGCACCGATCGTGCCTACGATTGCGGCAATCACAAAGGCCTTGCGAAATACACCCGAGACATTGATGCCCACGACGCTGGCGGCTCGCGGTAGGTCGACGGTCGCGCGAATGCCAAGCCCGAAACGAGTTCTGTAGAGCGTGAGGTACAGCGCCGCGCAAACGGCCAACGCAGAAACGAGGACGATCAAAGCGTCGCTGCGAATCGAGAGCCCTACGAGTTCAATTACGGCATCGCCCGCCAGCGCGGGAAACGGATACAGATGCGCCGGCATATTCAAAGTGGCCAGTTCTTCAAGTTGCATCCAGACCGCAAAGCTGGCGGCCACCGACACCATCAGTCGGTGAGCGTCATTCGGCTGCTGCCTGTCGGCCGCTCGCGACGGGAAACACAGCATCTGCACATACAGACCCGCGGCGATAGCCACGGCGCTTGCGATCGCGAAGCACAGGACGATGGAGATGTCGAACGTCATCCAGGCCAACGTCGCCACATAGAGGCCGAGCATCACGCTGGAGCCGTAGGCGAGATTGGCTCGCCGGATCACACCGAAAATCATGGTGAAGCCGAGCGCGAACAAGGCGTACAGCGCACCCGCGGCCACACCGTCGATCGTAGTCTGGGCGATATCGCCGAAGGCGGTCACGCGCCTTGCCGGTGCTGGGCCGCGCTCGACCCCAGGTAAGCCCTTTGAATCACGTCGTCCTCCATCGCCGTCTTAGGGTCGCCCGAGAAGATCACTTTGCCCTGCTCCATCAAATAGAAATGGCTGGCGATCTTCAGGGCCATGTGGACGTTCTGTTCCACCAGAAAGATCGTCACGCCTTGCCGACTCACTTGCGTGATGATCCGGAAAATCTCGGCTACCACCAGCGGCGCCAAGCCGATCGAAGGCTCGTCCATCAGCAGCAGTTTGGGCCGGCTCATCATCGCGCGTGCCACGGCCAGCATCTGCTGTTCACCCCCCGACAACGTTCCGGCCAGCTGCTGGCTGCGCTGCTGTAGTCGCGGGAAGGTGCTCAACATCTTGGCGAGATCCGCATCGATCTCGCCTTTGCCCGAGCGGCAGTACGCTCCCGCACGCAGATTCTCGAGCACTGTCATCGAGGGAAACACGAGGCGGTTCTCGGGGACCAGTGCGACTCCGGATTCCACGATGTGATGCGGCGCAAGGCCCTTGATCTCGGCACCTCGCAGCGTCACCGAACCCTCTTGCGCCTTCAGGATGCCCGTGAGGGCGAACATCAATGCCGTCTTGCCGGCGCCATTGGGTCCGAGAAGGCAGGCGATACCGCCCTCCTCGACATCCAGCGACACGCCCTTGAGGGCCTGGATCTTTCCGTAGCCGGCCGTTAGGCCTCGAACGCTCAGGACGACGGTCATTGCTCATCTCCCCCGAGGTAGGCCTTCTTGACCAAGGTGTCCGACTGGATCTGGGCCGGCGTGCCTTGCGCGATCTTCTGCCCGAAGTTCAACACGGCGATCTGGTCGCTAACCGCCATCACGAGCTCCATGTGATGTTCGATCAGCAGAACTGTGGTACCGCGCAACTTTATGGCTTGGATGCGCTGATCCAGTTCGGCGATGCCCTCGATATTCATTCCTGCGGCAGGCTCGTCCAGCAAAATGAGCTTGGGGTTGGAAGACAAGGCCCGCGCGAGTTCGAGCTTGCGCTGGTCTCCGAACGCGAGATTGGCGGCCAGCTCATCGGCTTTGTGCGCCAGCCCCGCGAACTCCAGCAATGGTTGGATCTCCGACTTCGCCCCACGGGAGCCGCCGAGCCAGCGTCCCAGAAAGCGTTGCCGGCGCTGATCGGCCTGCGAGTTCTGTGCGACCCAGAGGTTCTGCCACACGGTGAGGCGACCGAACAGGCGGATGTTCTGAAATGTGCGGGAAATGCCGAGGCCCAGCCGCCGGTGGATCGGTGTCTCGCTGATGTCTTGGCCGTCGAATTGCACGCTGCCGGCCGACAGGCCGTAAACACCGGTGATCAGGTTCACGGTCGTACTCTTGCCGGACCCGTTCGGCCCGATCAGGCCGAAGACTGCGCCCTGCTCCACCTTCAGGTCCAGACCATCGACTGCCTTGACGCCACCGAAGTGGCGCGCAACGGCGTTCAACTCAAGCAGCGCCATGCTTCGCACCTGTCTTCTTCTTCGCCCATCTCCAAGCGTCCAGGCTCAGGAGCCCGTCCGGTCGGACGTTCATCACCAGCACGATCAGCGCACCGAACAGTAGGTTGCGCCAGTCGCCAAGGAACCGCAGCCCTTCGATCAGCAGCCCCTGAACGAACACCACGGCCAGGATCGTGCCGAAGACACTGCGTGTTCCGCCCAGGATCGGATACGCGACAGCGAAGATCGCCAAGGAGATGTTGAAACTTAAGTGCTCGATGTGCGTGGTGTAGTGCGCGTACAAGCCGCCGGCCAGCCCCGCCAGGCCGCCGCCGATCGTCATTGCCGCCACCTTTACCGCGGTCAAGTTGATGCCGCTGGCCTGCGCGGCCAGCTCGTCTTCACCCACCGCACGCAGCACGGCGCCGAAGCGCGATCGGTCTATCCACCACAGCACGGCGATTGCCAGGGCGACGAACATCCAGACAAAAAGCATGACCTCCAGAGTGCTCCAACCGTTCTCCGGGAAGTAGCGAATCTGCCGAAACCCCTCACCGCCAAGCGGACCGACCCTGACGTCGCCTTTGGCGATCTGATAGTCGAAATTGAAGAAGAACAGCCGCACCGCTTCCCCGAAGGCTAGTGTCGCGATGACGAGCATCAGCCCCTTCACTCGAAGCGCCGGGAATCCGACGGTCATTGCCACAAATGCGGCGACCAAGGCGGCAACGGCCAAAGCCGGCATAAGCGGCCAGCCAACAAGGACCGTAAGCATCGCAGCGACATAAGCGCCAACGGCAACGAAACCAGCTTGGGCCAACGTGATTTGGCCGGTCAACAACACGACGTACGCAGACAGGCCGATCAAAGAATGGACGCCGATGATCTGCAGCAGCCCGAACACGAAATCCATCTTTAGTCCCTCCCAATCTTCGGCGCAAAAATTCCACCCGGACGGAACACCAGGAATGCGAACAAGAGCAGCATCACGTAGAGATCGCGCTCGGTCACGCCGCGCCACTGCTGTAGGACGTTCTCGAAACCGCCCACGGCCAGGCCGGCGATGATGGCGCCGGGGATGCTGCCCAGGCCCCCGATGACGGTGACGATCAGCCCCTTGACAGTCAAAGGCAGCACCAACAGCGGCGACAAAGTTCCGACCGACGCGCCTATCAGCGCGCCGGCCAATCCGCCCAGCAGTCCGGCGATAACGAAGGTCAACGCATTGACCTGGCCCACCCTGACGCCGCAAAGTTGCGCGGCGACGGCTTGCTGAGACACCGCCCGCGTCGCAAGACCCAGGCTGGTGCGATACAGCACGACTAGCAAGATTCCCATAGACACGCACGACAGCGCGAAGATGAGGAGCAAGTCGCCTCGGAATGAGAATCCGGCCGCCTCGAGCATCAGATCATCGAACATCGCTGGATAGTTGCGTGGTGCGCCGTTGGTGGCGTGAACGATGACCTCTTCGATGAGCAAGGTCATGCCGATGGTGCTCATCAAGGTGGCTCTCGGGTTGGACAGAGGGATGAAGTGGAAGCACGTCACGTACACGAAACAACCCAGCGCACCGCCCGCGAGGACCGCCAACGCGAAGACCGCGATGGCCGGTACCTGGGGCATGAGCGACAGCGCGATCAGTCCGATGTAGGCGCCGCCGATGGAGGATGCCGCGTACGCCATGTTGATCTTGCGCATCACGCCGAACACGAGTGTGAAGCCGATGCCGATAAGGGCATAGGTCGCACCGAAGAGCACACCGTCAAACAGCGCTTGGACGAATCCGAACATGCTCGGTCTCCCTTGCCCAGTTCATCGATCGTTTTCGATTTGATGACAATGCCTGCGGCGGAAGCCAGGCCAGGAGCCTTCGCAGCACTCGTAGCACGGTCGTCACGAGCCGTTTGTCGACTGCATCTTCACTTGGGCACGTAAATGACCTGCCACTGCCCTGCCTGGGCGCTTACGAAGAGGTACGGCTTGTCCGCCTCGCGATCCTCCGTGCGCAGGCTCTTGCCAAGCAGGCCGTCTGTCGTCTTGAGCTTGGCCAGGCCATCGCGGATGCGCCGACGATCGGCCTGAACCGATGCCGGCGTGCCTTGCACGCCTTCAGACTCGATGACCTGCTTGAGGATGAACATATTCTCCCAGGCTGCCATGCTGTGCAGGTCGGCCGCGCCCTTGTACTTGGCGGTCGCCTCCGCAGCGGCAACCGCTTCCTTGTTCACCGGTGCATAGGAGGTCGGGATCATCATCCCTTCCGCCTGCCGGCCGCAGCCCTGGAGCGTTTCGTAGGTGGAGGACGAGGTGAGTCCGACAATCACCTTGGGTTTGACTGACTGGCGCTGCATCTCCTTTAGCACCCCGCATGTTGTGAAGGGGTGTGCCGACACCATGACGATGTCAGCGTTGGCGGCTTTCATCTCGCGTACTTGTGTCGCAAAGTTGGTGTCGTTCAGTAGCCATTTGGCCTCGCCGACGACCTGCAGGTCGGCCTTCTGCGCAGCACCCTTCATGACCGAGTGCCAGGTGGCCCGGGAATGGGCGAAGTCCTCTTCTACGCCCCCAAACACCGTCTTAGCGTCGGGGCGTTCCGTCTTCAGCCAGGCGAACAGCGCCGAATACATGGTCCCTTCGTTCGGCACATTGCGGAACGACCATTCGGAGATCTTGGCCAGCCCTCCCTTGATCGCCACGTCGGTGAAGATCGGTAACTGCAGACCGCTGTCCGACTTGTCGTCGACTTTTTTCTGCAGCACCCCAAACAGGGGTTCGGCCACGTTCGAGCAACTCGGGCCGATCGCGACCAACGCATCGGTGCCCGCCACGCGGCGGGCCACCGAGATGCCCTCCTCCGCATTGCAGCGATCATCGAAGAACTCGACGGCGATCTTCGCCTTCGACCCATCGGCCAGCTTGACGCCACCGGTCTTGTTGATCAGCTCCGCTGCCGCGAGCATCGCGGCCTCGCTGTTGACGCCGAACACGCGAACGACGCCAGACTTGGCGCCGATGCCAGCGATCTTGATGGTTTTTTCTTGCGCCGACGCGGTGCCGGAAAAGACGACCGCGGCCGATAGTGCGCACATGAGAAGCCGTTCTTTCATGGTTGTCCCCTTGTAGTGTTTCGGTCGTACAGGATTTGTCTCGGGCTTGGGTTTGCTAACGGTGCCTAAATACCGGCGCGCGTTTCGCGAGAAAGGCCTGCATGCCCTCCTTCTGGCCTTCGGTCGCGAATGCTGCTTGGAACAAGCGCCGCTCGTGAAGAATTCCTTCGGACAGCGTCGTCTCGTGCGCACGGTTTACCGCCTCTTTGGCAAGGCGCACCGCGGGCAGGTTGTAGCCGGCAATCGTGTGCGCCGCCTCGAGAGCGGTTTGCAGCAGTTCGGCTACCGGCACCACGCGGGCTACGACGCCCGCGGCCTTGGCTTCCGCGGCACCAATGCTGCGGCCTGTGAGCACCATGTCCATCGCAAGTGCTTTGCCGACTGCCCTCGTGAGACGCTGGCTGCCGCCGATGCCCGGCAAGACGCCCAGCTTGATTTCGGGCTGGCCAAATTGCGCGTCCTCGCTGGCGATGATGAAGTCGCACAGCATCGCGAGCTCGCATCCACCGCCCAACGCGTAGCCGCCAACGGCGGCAATGATGGGCTTGCCGATGCCCCGGACCGCGTCCCAATCCGCGAACAGGTCATGCTCCTGCAGGTCCGCAAAACTCTTGTCGGCCATCTCGGCAATGTCAGCGCCTGCCGCGAACGCGCGTACGCTGCCGGTGATCACGATGGCGCCGACGTTGTTGTCGGACTCGAACGCTCTTAAGGCGGCCAGGACCTCGCCAGCCAGCTGCGCGTTCAGCGCGTTCAGCTGTTTGGGGCGATTCAACGTGATGAGCCCGACGCGTTCGCGCCGCTCCACCAGGATTGTTTCGAAGTGAATGGGATCTGCTTGCGTGGCCTTTGTCGCGTTCTGCGACGGGGCCGGAACAGCGGAGAGGTTGGCAGTCACGAAAGGGCCTCCAGGCTGGGTAGACTTCGTTTTCATACGGTGCGACCTCACGCGGCTAATTGCCGCACAGCGTCCAGGGCCGTGAGCTCGGCTTCTTCGTTGTGAACCGTTCGCGCGGCCGGCGCTGCCGCGTACTCGCCCTTGGCGCTCATCATTTCGGCCAGGAGCGCTTCGCGGTGTTGATCGAGAGCGGGCGCCTTCACCGGCACGTTCACATCGCGCACTTGGAACCCGTCCATCTTGATCGGGTTGCCTGCCGTACGCACCGGACGTCCACTCGCGCCTTGGACCTGAATGATCATGTCGCGCACCAGGAGTTGTGGGTGCGAGAACAGCTTGTCGATAGTGTTGATAGGCGCGCACGGCACGCCAGCCTCGTTCAGCCGATCGATCCAGTACTGCTGGGGCCGCGACTTGGTCACGGACTCGATCGCTTGCACCATGGCCGCCCGATTGCGACAGCGCAAGTCGTTCGTGAGAAACCGCGCGTCCAGCGCGATCTGCGGCGCAGCCAACGCGTCGGCCATAAGCATGAAGAGCTGATCGTTGCCAGCTGCGATTACGAATCGACCATCTGCTGCCGCAAAAGTCTCGAAGGGCGCCAGCGACGGGTGGCTGTCACCGGTGCGGGTGGGCACCTTACCTTCCACGTCGTACCTCGCCAGTGCGGTCTCCATCAATGCGGCCTGGCAGTCGAGCATGCCGATGTCGACCCGGGTTCCTTGAGCATCCTTCGTCCGCTTGTAGAGGGCCGAAACGATGCCGATGGTCGCAAAGAGTGCTGCACCCAGATCACCGAAGCTCGTACCCACCCGAGCTGGCGGCGCGTCAGGCCATCCGGTGAGGCTCATCACGCCACCCATCGCCTGTACGACCATGTCGTAGCCCGGCAGGTCGCTGAACGGGCCACTGTGTCCAAAGCCGGAGATCGAGGCGTAGACGATGTGCGGGTGTGTTTGTGCCAGGCGCGCGGCGCCGTAGCCAAGGCGGTCCATCACGCCGGGACGAAAGTTTTCGACGACGACGTCGGCCTCGTCAAACATGCGCTCGAGCAATTCACGGTCACGCGGGCTCTTGATGTCCAGCGCGATACTTTCCTTGCCGCGGTTGAAGCACATGAAGTAGGCCGATTCCTTGTCGACGAAGGGTCCAAACGCACGAGCGTCGTCGCCAGTGCCGAGCTTTTCGATCTTGATGACCCGTGCGCCCAGGTCGGCCAGCACCATGGTGCAATACGGTCCCGCCAGCACGCGCGAGAAATCCAGCACCGTGATGCCAGCCAGCGGACCCGCCTTGAGTTCCTTCTCCTGCAGCATGCTCATCTTGTCTCCCTGTTCGCGAAGGGTCGGTGGCTTAAGCGTTCGGTGTTCGGGTTCGACTTCCACATCAACCACGAGGCGGCCGCGCAGCTCGCCGCGAGGGTGTTTGTGCTGCTTTCCTAGACCGATCGTCTACAAAGGGCCCAATAAATCGGTCCGAGCGCTCGATTGTCGCGAGGAAGGTTTGGGAAAAGAGCCTCAGCGGTCCCACATTGCGCTCAAGTTTCGAGCGTAAAACCGCTCCCTCCCAGCCGATCCAGAAGAACTCTGCCAAGCGCGCAGGATCAGCGTCGGGCGCAAGCTCTCCTGCGTTGCGCGCTGCCGTAAGACACTGCGCGGTGCGCGCCTGCCAGTCCAAGAACACTTCCGCCAACTGGTCTCGATACGACTCCGGAAGTGCACCCATCTCCTGGCCCAGGTTGCCGACCAGGCAGCCCCTGCGGAAATCGTAGCGGGCCATGCCCGCTTCCGCGTCGCCGAGGAAGGCCCTCAGGCGGTTCAGCGGGCTCAGCAGCTCGTTGCCGAAGTGGCGGTCAAGTTTGGCGGCAAAGTAATTCGCATAACGCCGAATCAGTTCCGAACCGAAGGCTTCCTTGCTGCGAAAGTAGTGATAGAACGACCCCTTGGGAACACCCGCTTTGCTGAGGATCTCGTCGATCCCGCTTGCGGAGAACCCCCGCTCAGTCAGTGCCGCGACGCCAGCCCGGCACAGGGCCTCGCGCGTTTCGCTGTAGGCAGCCTGTGGCCTGCCGCTCTTACGCAAAGTAGTCGTGGTCGAGCTCATAAGCCTGACTCTAGACGATCGGTCTAATAATGTCAATAGTGGGATATTTATCGTTTCAACTTAGATTCCTGCCACGATCCAGCGCGCGGCCTTCTCTGCAATCATCAACGTCGGGCTGTTGGTGTTGCCGCTGGTGATTGTCGGCATCACACTGGCGTCGACTACGCGCAGTCCTTGCACGCCGATGACCCGCAGGTGCGGGTCGACGACGGCGCTGGGGTCCCCGGTTCGTCCCATTTTGACCGTACCGACCGGGTGAAAGATCGTCGTCGCGATGTCTCCGGCAAGGCGAGCCAATTCCTCGTCGCTTTGGTATTGCATGCCAGGTTTGAATTCCTCGGGCTCATAGCTCGCCAGCGCAGCTTGACTGACGATACGGCGCACCACGCGCAGGGAATCCGCGGCGACCAGGCGGTCCTCCACGGTGCTGAGGTAGTTGGTTGCGATCGCTGGCGCGGCGTTGAACTCGGGGCTGTTGATCGTGACGGTGCCTCGACTGGTCGGATTGAGGTTACACACGCTCGCCGTGAAGGCCGGGAAGGCATGCAGCGGCTGCCCGAACGCCGGCAAACTCAATGGCTGGACATGGAACTGGATGTTCGGGTGAGACTTGCTCGCGTTGCTTCGCGTGAACGCGCCGAGCTGCGATGGGGCCATGCTCATCGGCCCAGTCCTCTTGAAGGCGTATTCCAGGCCGATCATGGCCTTGCCCCACCAGCTGTTGGCCAGGGTGTTGAGCGTCTTCACCCCCTTCACCTTATAGACCGCACGGATCTGCAGGTGATCTTGGAGATTTGCGCCGACTCCAGGAATCTCCTTTCGCACCGTCACGCCGTGCTGCTGCAACAGCGCGCCCGGACCGAGGCCGGAGAGCTGAAGGATCTGCGGGCTGCCGATGGCCCCGGCACTTAGGATGACCTCTCGACCGGCGGCAACCCGCACCCGTTCGCCCTGCCGCATGACTTCCACGCCGACACAACGGAGTGCACCGTCGGCCGCGGGTTCGATGACCAGCCGACTGACCTGAGCATGGGTCCACAACGTGAGGTTCGGCCGGCGGCCAAGCACAGGCCGCAGGAAAGCTTTCGCGGTATTCCAACGCCAGCCCTTGCGCTGATTGACCTCGAAGTAGCCGACCCCTTCGTTGTCGCCGCGGTTGAAGTCGTTGCTTGCGGGCAGTCCGGCCTGCTGCGCCGCCTTCGCAAACGCGTCCAAAATTTCCCAACTCAAGCACTGTTTTTCGACGCGCCACTCGCCGCTGGCGCCATGAAATCGGGCGAGCTCCGGGTCATGCGATTTGCCCGACTGTGCGTGCCCGGGGCTGACGAAATGAGTGGCCGGCAGAGGCCCTTCAGCGCGCAGCGTTCGGTCGTCGAACCGGTGGTTGCTCTCGTGCACGACGAAGTCGGGCAACGATGACTCCCAGCCCCACGCCGCCTCACCGGTCGCTTTGGCCCACGCGTCGTAGTCACGCGCTTGGCCGCGCATATAAATCATGCCGTTTATGCTGGAACAACCGCCAAGCGTCTTGCCGCGGGGGTAGAGGAGTTGACGGCCGTTCAGGCCAGGGTCGGGTTGCGTGCGAAACCGCCAGTCCGTGCGCGGGTTGTCGATGCAGTACAGGTAGCCGACCGGGATGTGGATCCACGGGTAGGTATCGCGGCCACCGGCCTCGATCAGCAACACAGAGCGCCTCGAATCGGCCGACAGGCGATTGGCCAGCAGCGCCCCAGCGGTGCCTGCACCGATGACGATGTAGTCGAAAATGGCCGTGCCCACGATCCAGCGCTCAGGCGTCGTTCAGGAGGACGCCGATCAGTGGGCCACAGGCATGGCGAAGTCGACTCCCTTGCCGATGCTCCCTGGCCAGCGTTGCATTACGCTCTTCTGCTTGGTGTAGAAACGGACGCCCTCTTCGCCGTAGGCATGCATGTCGCCAAACATGCTCTTCTTCCAACCGCCAAATCCATGCCACGCCATCGGTACCGGAATTGGAACGTTCACTCCGACCATGCCGACCTGCACTCGACGCGCGAACTCGCGGGCAACGCCGCCGTCGCTAGTGAACACACTCACACCGTTGCCGTACTCATGTTCGTTGGTCAGCTTCAATGCTTCCTCGAACGAATTGACGCGCACACAAGCGAGCACCGGCCCGAAAATCTCCTCGCGATAGATTGTCATCGCCGACGTAACCTGGTCGAATATGGTCGCACCAAGGAAGAATCCACCTTCCTGACCTGGCACGGCGTGTTGCCGGCCATCGAGCAAGAGTTGCGCGCCTTCAGCGACGCCCCTGTCGATGTAGCCGCGAATGCGCCTGCGCGCAATGTCGGTGACGATCGGCCCCATTTCGCTGGGGCTCTCCAGGCCCGAGCCAACGCGCAGCTCCCGCGCACGCTGCGTCAGCAGGGGCATGATCCGATCGGCTGAGTCGCCGACCAGCACCGCCACGGAGATCGCCATGCAGCGCTCGCCGGCCGAGCCGAACGCGGATCCGATCAATGCGTCGACCGTCTTGCCGATATCGGCATCGGGCATTACGACCAGGTGGTTTTTTGCGCCGCCGAGAGCCTGTACCCGCTTGCCGTGGCGGGCGCCGGTCTCGAAGATCGCCTTCGCGATAGGCGTGCTGCCCACGAACGACAGAGCCATCACGTCCGGGTGTGCCAGCAGCGCGTCCACCGCTTCCTTGTCGCCCTGCACGACGTTGAACACGCCATCGGGGAAGCCGGCCTGCTTCATCAGGTCGCCCATCAGCAGCGAGGGACTGGGGTCGATGGGGCTGGGCTTGAGCACGAAGGTGTTCCCCGCCGCAATCGCTACCGGGAACATCCACGCCGGCACCATCACCGGAAAGTTGAACGGCGTGATACCGGCAACTACGCCCAGCGGCTGGCGCAGCGTCCAGTTGTCGATACCGGTCGAGACTTGGTCCGTGTAATCACCTTTGAGCAGCTGCGGGACTCCACAAGCAAATTCGATGATGTCAATGCCGCGATCCACCTCTCCTTGTGCGTCGCTGAATACCTTGCCGTGCTCCAGAGTGATTGCGCGCGCCAGTTCATCTTTGTGGCTATTCACAAGTGCCAGGAAACGGTTCATCAAACGGGCGCGCTTGATCGGCGGGGTCTCGGCCCACTGAGGGAATACCGACCGCGCCGCGGCCACGGCGGCGTTCACATCGGCGTCATTGCCCAAGGCCACACGAGAGGTGGCTTGGCCGAGGGCCGGGTTGAACACCTCTTGTGTGCGGGTACTCAACGAAGCGACACGGCGGCCAGCAATGTGGTGGGCCAGCTGCGGCAGTGTGCCAACGACTTCTATCGCAGCCTCGGGCGTTTTGATCGCGAGCATGTCCATGCGAGGTCTCCGGTTTGATTGCGTTTTGACTGTTCAACTGACAAGACTCTAGAGACCCCGCTTCCATCGATCCAATGAGATCGAGTGCTGACTGATATAAGCTACGCCAATATCCTGCGGAGACCTCCTCACGTGAAGACCCGACCGATCGACCCCCGTCTGCTCCGAGCTTTCGTTGCGGTGGCGCGAGAAGGCAACGTTTCACGCGCAGCGGAGAAGCTCTTCCTAAGCCAGCCTGCGGTGAGTCTGCAGCTAAGGGAGTTGGCCGAACTGATGCGACTGGATCTCTTTAATCGCACCCCGCACGGCGTGCTACTCACGCGCGACGGCGCAGCGCTGCTCATGCATGCCGAGCGGGCCCTCGCGGGGCTGGTGGATTTCGCGCAAGTGGCGCAACGCTTGAAGGGCGCCGTGCACGGGAGTCTGCGCATCGGCACCATCCTCGACCCGGAGTTCACGCGGCTGGGCGCCTTCCTGCACGAACTTGTCAACTACGCGCCCGAGATCGAGCCCGAGCTGCAGCAGGGGATGAGCGGCACGGTGCTCGCCAAGCTGCTCGCCGACGAGATCGACGTGGGCTACTACCTGGGTGACGCGCAGGCAGACGCCGCCGCGCTCATGCCCCGCAAGCGATCAGCGCCGGCGATGCACAGCGAGGTGCTCACCCGGTTCACCTACCGCGTCATCGCGCCCGCCGGCTGGGGACCGCAGGTGCGCGGACGCAACTGGGCGGCATTGGTGAAGCTGCCATGGATCCTCACGCCGCCGCAGTCGGCGCACGCCCGGTTGCTGGCCGAAGTGCTGGAGCCGCTCGGGCTGACGCAAAACCGCGTGGCGATGGTCGATCAGGAGGCGTCGATGCTTGCACTGGTGCGCTCGGGCGTGGGGTTGTCGCTTGCGCGCGATTCCCTAGCCATCCGCGAGAACCAGAGCGCGGGGCTGGTGATCGCCAACAAGGTGAAAATCGAGGCCAGGCTGACTTTTATCTGCAAGTCGGCCGCGCGCGAAAGGACTGTTGTGGCGGCGGCCTGGAATGCACTGGGGCGGGTCTGGCATCGGTGACCGCGGCCTCTGCGCGCCAATACAGGATTGAGCGACCTGTTCTCTACCGAAGAAAACTTGCGCCACGTCAATGATACAAGCCCGCGGACGGCCCGTCGCTCGCCAAACGGGTTGGTGGGGTTGCCATGCGGGTGGATTCAGATGCGCAGCTATACCAATATCCGGCGCGTAAACTGACGCGTGTGAAAACAAGCACGCGTCTTCGAACCCTTTTTAACGACCAACCTAGATCTCCTGCCCACGGACCGCCGTATAGGCGTGCGCGTTTCGCGGTCGCGCCGCAGATTGCGCGACGACTCGAAGGACCCGACTCATCAAGACGGTCTATGGCACCGGATGTCTGTTCGCCGCTCCGTGCGTTGGGACAAGTCCGCGGGAGCAGAATGAAGTCCATCCTTCTGATGTTGCTCTGCATGCCACTAACGGCGTTTGCCCAGCAGATTCAAGCAGAGCTTCAATGCCGCTACGTAGGAATGGACTTTGCCTACGACTGCACTATCCGGCTCTCGCGTAGTGGCGCGCCGCTTCCAGGCGTCCAGTTTACGGTGGCCGCCGACATGCCGTCGATGCCGATGGCCCATAGCGTCAAGCCGGCAAAGGCTGCACCAGGATCAGCTTCTGGTGAGTATCGGGCGCGGCTCAATCTTGAAATGATGGGCGAGTGGGCAGTGAAGATAAGCGTATCCGTGCCGCTGCGCGACCAGATCATCCTCCACTACCAATTCGACGAGCGAGGGGCGCGGCAGATTCGATAATCGAGCTTGCACTTCGTCGATATACCAATCGCAAGCAATTCTTACGACTCGAGTCGACCCGATGCGGGCACCGGCGCAGACCGCGTGCGTGGATCGTTGTCCAACCCGACGGCCCCGAGGTTGCACGGCTGAACCGTGCCTCTGCAACTGAACGCAACGTGGCGAGAAATTCCGCGGCCACGGCCGCGGCAACATGCGACCTGCGGATTAGAAATTCGTTGATCGTAACCATGTCGTCGCAACAGCGCAGTTCTCAGGCGTGCCGTCGGTGCCAATAACGCTCGGACGGCGGAGATTTGCTTGACGAGAACTGATGCTAGAGACATCGCAACGGCAGCGAGCGACGGACAGCGATAGACCCCAAAAGAGCGCGCAGGTGGGCGGGATTTGCTTCGAAGGAACTGATACAAAAGGCAATTCGGTCAGAGCAGAGCGACGGACCACAATAGACCCCACGTTAGTGGGTGCTATCGCTGCAAGCCAATGCAGATTGGCTCCCCGACCAGGGCTCGAACCTGGGACCTGCGGATTAACAGTCTGTCGCAGACCGCCGCTCTTTCAGAGACTTAGGCCCAAATCCGTTCCGCAATTAGCGCAAATTCGGCGCCGCCAAAGCCTTTACTGGCGCAGCTCGCTTCGGAATTGCGGAATGCGATCCAGTCCGCCTGCGATTTCAGTTTCCGTCTTCTCGCGTTCCGCCGTCGTAAACCATGAGCTTGGGGGGTAGCTTGACTCCTCGCGCCTCCGCCATCGCCCGTGCGAGTTTTTCCAGCAAGTCGGGGCGAGCCCCCTCCAGCAAGTCGCACCACTTTGCTACCGCCGCTCCAAAGTCATCGATTGTTCGAATGCTCGTTGCGTCGAGCCCGACTGATCGGAATTGATCAATTTCGTCGGGCGTGAAACGAAGCAGGTCTCCGTCGCGGATCATGGCGTTTAGCTCGGTGGCACCTTAACCGCTGCGTTCCTTCCGTTGTGGTGGTCAACAAACGTAGCTCTATTTGCCCCGATCTCAAGAGGGTGCTATCATAAACGCTTATGTGCTTAGGAGTCTATCCATGGAAGATACCATTCGTTGGACCGTCAAGGTATCCCCTGAAACTGACCGATCGTTGCGGTCGTATCTCGGGCAGCATGGCATGAAAAAGGGCGATCTATCCAAGTTCATTGAGCGCGCAGTCCAAAAGGAAATACTGACGCAGACGGCGGCTGAGGTGAAACAGCGCAACGCGGACTTAACACCGGACGAACTGCAGCTGTTGATTGATGAGGCCGTTGCCGCCGTGCGGAAAGAGAGCCGTGCAGAGTCCCGCGCGACGGCCAACCACGTTGAGCGTCACGGTACGGGTTCGCGACCAATGGATACACGGAGGATAAATGTCCGATCTACGCGATAAGGTCAAAGAACTCGCCGACATCGCAGGGCTTGTCCCCGAAACTCTGCAAGTAACCTGCTTCGAAGTCCTCCTTCGAGACTATCTCGCCTCTTTGTCAGGGGGCCGGCCGTCACCATCGAAGCATAAGACATCCTCAGAGGCCGCTCCCCTGGCCGCTACTGAAGCCCAGGAAAAGACCTTTGAGGAGGCGGCGCAGACTCAGGCCGATGTCACCCTCGCCGATCTTCATGTGAAGGCGCGCAAGTTCATGGAGAAGTACGGGATATCGATCGGCGAGTTGAATAACTTGTTCTACAAGGAAGGCACGACAATCAAACCTCTCTACGAGGACCTAAAAACGACGCGGATGTCGGAAGCTCAGGTTCGCATCACGCTCCTGCAAGCCTTGGGCAGCGCGCTCTTGAATGGAGAGTTCACAGCACAGGTGGAGGCTGTCCGAGTCGAATGCCGTGATCGCAAGGCTCTCGACAGCGCAAACTTCGCCGCAAACTACAAGAATAACGGCTCACTCTTCGACTTCGACAAGTACGACAAGGACACCAAAGCCGTTAGGTTATCTGAAGATGGTAGGAAGGAGCTTGCTCAGCTCATCAAAGAACTTCAGTGATGGCAATGGAAGACGACCTAGGGCGACTGCTCGATGACCTTAAAGGTCTCCGCAAAGCTCTAAAAGCGGAAACGGGTCCAGGGATCGCCAAGAAGGCGCTTCGGGACCGGGCAAATGAACTCGGTTCCCTATGGCATCGTGACTTCAGCCCCAAGCTCCGGTCTGCTGTTGGGTCCGATGTTTGTGATCGCTACGACGCGGCATTTACGCGGCTCATTAGACTTAGTGCGCCAAACAACTTGCGCTCAAGCTATCTTGAAACGCTGAACGCGCTCATACCTCCCTTCCGTGATGAACTCATCATCCCAGCAAAGCAAGGTTCGTTTTCGGGACCAACGCCAAGCGCGTTTGATAGCTTCTTTGCTTCGCTAGCGAATGCAGAGGAAGGTGATTACCTTCGAGAGGCCATTGCCTGCGCAAGGGCCGGATACTTCCGCGCCGCCGCTGTTCTTGGTTGGAGCGCGGCAATCGATCGAATTCACAGAAGAATCGAGAACCTTGGATTTCGGCAGTTCAACGTCACATCTGCACAGATGGCGAGCCAGCAAGCGGGTCGGTACAAGAAATTCAACCAAGTTCAGAACGTGAATAGCATCAGTGAAATTCGGGAGGTCTTCGACACCATCGTCCTCTGGATCGTCGAGGGAATGGGGTTGATAGATTCCAACCAACACACACGCCTCAGAAGCTGCTTCGACATGCGCTGCCAGAGTGCACATCCCGGCGATGCTCCCGTTACCCAATTCAACCTTCTATCCTTCTTTTCTGATCTTGACCAAATCGTTTTCAGCAATGCCAAATTCAGGATTTAAGCCCGAGCGTGTCGTGGGCGGCGACACCTGGCCTCCGGCTCGACCGGAACATCTCGCCGACGGCGCTGCGCGCCGCCCCCTGGCCACCGATTAGCTTTCGCTGGGACCCCTATGGATTGGCTGGCGTTCGTCGCATCCGTCATCGGTAGTCTCGCGTGGCCGGTTACGCTGCTCGTCGGTTTCTTCCTAATTAAGGGTCACATCTCAGAGCTTTTTCCGTTCATCGAACGGCTCAAGTACAAGGACTTTGAAATAGAGTTTCGAAAGACCGTACATGAGTTGGCGGAACGTTCTCGCGCGGCGCTTCCAGTGCCTGAAGTTGAGGAAGGTCCGCAAGTGGCGACTGATCGCTTGTATTCGCTGGCCGAGATTTCGCCACGATCGGCGGTACTTGAAGCGTGGCTGCAAGTTGAGACTGCCGCCGCCGAAGCACTTCAAGCCAAGCAACCGACACTTACGAGCAAAGTCTCGGGTATCGCTCCGCTGCGCCTTGGCGAGTACTTGAACCGACACGAGATTATCAATAGGGCCCAGTTAGAAATCTTTCATCGCCTTCGCGAGCTCCGCAACAAAGCTGTGCATGTCGGTGACGCAGTGTTTCGGCCGGAGGAGGTAGGCGAATACATAGCCCTAGCCACGTCGCTTGCCTCTCAAATTCGGCGCGGCACGTATGGCCCCTAACCTGGACTCGGACTTCGAGGGCGGGGTAATGCTTAGCCCGCCCCGAGAGCAGACCACGGGTTCGCTTCGACTCTAGAAGAGCATTTCCATGCGAGTCATCCTGGATACCAATGTGCTCGTCGCAGCACTTATGGCTAGAGGCGGACCGCCACATCAGCTTTTCGAAGCGTTCTTGGACACTCGCTTTACATTAATCACTAGCCAGGTCCAGATCGAAGAGTTCGCACGCGTAACGCGGTATCCTGCGATTCGCGGTCGCATCCACCCAGCGCAGGCCGGGCGGCTACTCAACGCGGTGCGATCTCTATCCGTGCTGCTTGAAAAGCTCCCAACGGCGGGTGTCTCACGCGATCCTCACGACGACTATCTGTTCGCCATGGCGAAGGTGGGTGAGGCCGACTACTTGGTTACCGGCGATAAAGCTGGCGTTCTAGCGCTTCGCAAGTACGGCAAGACCGAAATTGTCACCGCCCGAAAGATGGCGACGATCCTGAAGCTGTAGCGAGGCGCTGCGCTTCGAGAGTTTTCTCATTCGTTATTCACAGGCCGAAGAATGTGTCCCTCGGCCGAGATGTATTTCACCATCGGGGAAAGTATCGACCTCGGCCGGTACTGCGTCGAGGGATTTGATCCTATCTTGTCTGCGAACCATCCCGAGCTGCCAGGCTGTCCCTCGGGGTGGAAGAAGGCCAGCTGGCTGCGGTTTATTTGATCGCGGCGCCCCGGGCGCCCGGTTAAGGTGATGCATGGGTAGCACGATACAAGAACCACAGGCCGCGAATCAAATACCAAAGATATTTCGCGTAGCCGAACAGGCCTGCGCTGCCAGACTGTACCGCTGCCGCGCGCGCCTCCAGCTTGACCATCAGTTTCCCGCACACCGCGGGAGGTGACGTTTGAGTTGAGCAGCAATGATCAACTTCAACAAGATCGTGCAAGAGGCGTCTCATCCGCGCCCTCGTGAGCCCAGCGGGGTTCTGGAAGCTATCAACGACATAATGGGGTTGCGTTGGGTTCGACGCCGGCGAGCTCGGAGGGTAAATGAGCACGATGACAACCCCGGAGGCCGCGGCTTGAGAAAATACAAGGGCCGCTCTTTCTTCCACTAGGATCGGGGGCCGCTTTCCCGCTGGGCCAAGGGCATTCGTTCCAATTGGCCGTACTCCGAATTGCACCGTTATTGAATCACCAAGATGGCCACTTGTGGTGACGTCTCCTCGACTCACTGCCTCAGACAGTAGTGATAGATGCGGTCCACGATGGCCTTCGGTTTCCAGCTGCTTTCCAAACTCGTCCACTGCGTTCCGAACGAGAGGGACGAGATGAGCGCTCCAATTGATACGAGCAAATCGGCTTTCGAGGGCGGCTCTGTCAGCTTTAGAAGTGATCTTGCCTATGTTCATGCATGGCGTCGATCGGCTAGCCCAGCAAAGAAATTGGAATCCGAAATGACGGGAATGTCCCGGTATCCCGATCGTTCTTTCCGTCGCATCTGGGGCCTAATTGCGGACCTTGCCGGACTCCAGGGGATGAGGCATGGAACGAGTATAGCGCGGCGCCCCCATCAGCCTGCCAGCACAATCCGTGCGCATGCTGTTCAGTTATCGGACATTCCTGTCCGGTCGGTCAAATTCTTTTGGGGCTAATGCCGAAAGCCCCCCTTTTTGAGTGCCATTTCGGCCTCAGCTAATCTTGAAATCGCGCATCCGCAGTGCAATACTTAAGCTGCAATCCGTGAGCATCGCGCTCACAGCCTTCATGAGGGTTTGATCGTCAAGCCACCCATGAAGTCCAGTGCTTCGGGCATTGGCGTTGCGGTCGTTACCCGCCCTTGAAGCGATCGGTAGATCTGATCTGTCGCGAAAGCGACTAAAGACGGCGTCGCAAGGCGTCGACAACACTGCAGCAATGGCCGTCTATGCGACGGTCGAAAGTAATCGTCGGCGTTTGCGGCGATGAGTACCGCAGGTCGCCATGTTGGGACCTGCACAAGCCTCGAAAGGCCCGGCCAGACGTTCATGCCAGTCGTGAACGGCTGACCTTCAGAAGACCGAGCAACGTTGTTTCGTTGCTCCGGTCTGGACGGCGCTACGCGTCCGTAGCAGCGTACTGCTCCGCGCCCAACGTTGAGCGTACATCCAGCAACGTGAATGTAGCGGAGCGGCGCGATTGCCCGTGCGCGTGCTTCCTTCGCGCGTCCCCGTCGAAACGACGGGGACCATCGCGCCACCGCTGCCCTGAGCGTTGCCACCGTAGGCGGTGATCCCTGCAGAGAAACGTAGGCATCGCCCGCCATCCCCCTGAGCCCGACCCCGGAGATCGCCGCCAAAAGGCGGTGCGTGCTGCGCGAAGGTCTCGCGCCGCTCGTGTGCCGCGAGCCATCGAGCTCGCCCACGCGATGTGGCGTGAGGACGTAGCGCGCACGCATGGCGCTGCGCGCGCGTCGGCACTGGCCCACCGCCAGTGACGTACGCGCGCATCGGCACCGTCTCTGCGTCTACGCGGCACCCCGTCGCGTGATTGAGGGCTCCAACCCACGTGATGGCCTCTGGAAGGCCATCACGCCATTCTCCGCGAGGAGCGCAACGCTCCTCGCCGAATGATTCGCGTAACGGATCGATGAGCCGCGCCTTAGCGGCGCTCCGTCGGGTCTTGGGTTAATGACTCGTCAGCTTTGCAAGGAGTGCAACGCTCTTCGCCGAATGATTCCCGTAAGGGATCAAACAGCCGCGCCTTAACGGCGCTCCTTGAGTCCTGGGTTAATGACTCTCGCGATTGAGCGCTCCCCCGGGGG
>Ga0070707_100000754_pt1 | contig 31911 bp, 30 predicted proteins | sample KBSK5502metaG_FD_65468 | JGI IMG/M metagenome (GOLD analysis project Ga0070707, IMG submission 65468) | Corn, switchgrass and miscanthus rhizosphere microbial communities from Kellogg Biological Station, Michigan, USA - KBS K5-50-2 metaG | ecosystem: Host-associated > Plants > Roots >... | reverse complement strand
CACTATGCCAGCGGCCAGCTCGACTCCGTGTACGAGATCGACGTCGATCGCCGGCCGCTCGTGATCGACGCCTCGCACAGGCCCGGGACCTCTGCCGCCGACCTGGCCGAACTTCAGTCCATCCTCGCGTCCATGAGCATCGATCGAAGCTGAACATCCGGCGGTTTCTGATTAAGGAGGAGAAATGAAGGGAATGGGCGAGCAGGGTATCGGCCGGCGTCAATTGTTGGCAGGGATGGGGGCTGGCACACTCGGTGCTGTGGCAGCGCTCGGAGCCGGCATGACCCCGGTGCTGGCAAACGAATCCGAAGCACGCGTCGAAGGATCATGGCAGGCCATCGTCCATATCAACCAACCGGCTGACAAGGCCGCTACCTTCCCAGCCATGTTGGGATTTGCCAGAGGCGGCGTCTTCTCCCGCGTGGACGGCCGCGACAACGCGCCCTCCCTTGGGACCTGGAAGCGATCGGAGGCCGGCATCGTCTTTGAGCGCATCGAATACCAGTTTTCAGCCGGCGTTCTCGTCCGCACGGTCACGGTGCTGTCGGCGGCAGAGGTCCACGGCGACTCTATGACTGGGACCTTCGTCGGATTGGTGGCAGGCAGCTTTTTCCGGTCCGGTTCCTTCACGGCGACCCGCGTCCCTGCCCAAGGACCGTAGCATCGACGCCGGCCCCATCCCTGACCGTCGGCGCTAGGACACCGCTTCCTTGTTCGGAGATGGAGAAAGGAGGCGACCCAGGACAGTCACGAGCGCTTTGCTTGCCTGATCCAGCAATGTTGCCAACTCCGACCAGTTGGCCCAGCCATCGCCTTCAACGTCCGGTCGGGCGCTGAGTATCGGAATGTCTGTCTGGCCGGCCCTACCCGCTGGATCGTGGATGGCGAATCCCGAAGGCACCGAATTCTGTGTTTGTGATGGGTGATCTTCAGACCCGCGAAGGTACCGGCTCTGCGGCGGGCGAGCGGTAGGATTCCGCGAGCAGTTTAGTACACGACCCTCGATAGGGTTAAGAACAGCCAGCGGGACACGAGGCGTTGGCGATGGTGAAGAGCGAATTCCGGCGAGATCCGGATCTCCTGCCTGGTCACCGTTTTCTTTTGGTCCATCCACCCATGGATGGTCCAGAACGTAAGCAGCCAGCCTGACCTGCCGTCGCCTTCAATTCTGGGGCCTCGGATAAGCTTCGCAAGGCGATCGAATTCGCGCTGCCACACCTTGTAGTACTGGAACGGTGGCGGCAGGAGGTCGTCCGCCGTCCGTAGGACTCTGTGGGTGTCATTGCCCTTGACCAGTAAAGCTTCAGCGCAGACGTTGGCGAACTGGTAAGGATCGACGCCAGCGAGCGGCCGCCGCTCTTGGCGAACCAGGGTGCAGAAGCCGAGCTCATTGCCGCTCAGGTATCGGAGGTTAGTGTGGTCGTACGCGAACAGTCCGAGACTGCCTCCATGTGGAAGAACCTTTGTCTCAAGGAACCTACCCAGAACGTTGATCCTCAGGAGGATGTGGTTAGAAAAGTAGCCTCCGTCGTCGAGCAACTCGAGTTCGCTGATAGTAGGATCGGAGTCTTCCTGGCGCGCCAACCAGCCTTGCTTGGGTGGGAATTGTGCTCTGATCAGCGGTTCGAGGTCAGCCGCACGAAGGGCCCTAAGCTGCACGCGTAGGAGCTCCAGAGCGAGCCCATCAGCGACCGGTTCGACAAGGATCAAAAACGATATGCGGGCGTTCCAGTCACCGGCCGGAGTGCCACTGCTCCATTCGCCCAGCAGAGGCAGTTCGTAAAAAACGCTAGCCTCGTAGTTGAATGACAACTCTGGCGTCGACTCCGTCCGACTGATAGCTCGGCCGCAGGGCTGGTCGCGCGCTGCACGGTGCACGGCAAGCCGTAGGTTTCTTCCGCTCGCTTTGGGCCCCAGGAATTCGCGACCACTGACATGCATATTGAACTCACGCTCGATCACCTCGTGATTGATGGTCACAACCTCCCGCGCTTCCTCAAACCGCCCCTCGACCAGAAGTTCCGCCCAATGGTCGACCACGCCAAGAATTTGCTCGTCCGAGGACCCGCCCGATAGAACCGCCAATTGACTTTGAGGAGTTAGTCGCCGAGCTGGCTCATCGTCTTCCCCGGCCACACGACATTGCCTTTGGAGTCACCGAAGCGATCATGGTAATCCTTGCAATCGCATCTAATGCCAAGATCCGGTGGTTTGGATGCGACGACGGTAACTTGGGCGCCCAGGCGGACTGCTGGATCGGTCGAGATGGCAACCGAACGCGCCAAGTCCGCCGGGAGAGTAGCCAAACCTGACCAATTGATTCCCGCTGGATAGGCTGGCGATTGACAACCTCAAGGCCTGGCTGACCTCGGCGAGGAGAGTTAAGTCGAGACTGGCAGTTCCCGCTTCAGGCGTTCGACGGCGGCTCGCTGCAGTCGGGAGACGTGCATCTGCGAAATGCCAAGGCGCCTCGCGACCTCGGCCTGGGGCAGCTCGTCGACGAAGCGCAGATACATGATCCGCCGCTCGCGCGGCGTCAGGTGGCGCATCGCCTGGTCGAGCAGGTCCTGCAGCTCCACCTTGTCGAGGTTCTCGTCTTCCAGCCCGAGCCGCTCAGTCAGCTGCAGGCCGTCATCATCCCGCGGCGAGGGGCCGGTCGACTCGAAGGGAATCGTGCGCTGCGCCGGGCTCGCCTCCATCGCTTCCAGAACCTCCTCCGGTTCGAGCCCGAGCTCCTTCGCGATCTCGTTGACCGAGGGCTGACGGCCGAGCTTGGCCTGCAGGCGCTGTTGCGCCACGTCGGCCCGCTGCATCGTCTCCTGCAGCCGCCGCGGCACCTTTACGGCCCAGCTCTTGTCTCGGAAGTAGCGCTTGATCTCGCCGACGATCGTCGGTGTGGCGAAGGTGGAAAACTCCAGCCCGCGTTGTGGCTCGAACCGCTCGATCGCCTGGAGCAGACCGATATATCCGACCTGGACGATGTCCTCGAGCGGCTCACCGCGATTGCTGAATTTCTTGGCTAGGAAGACCACCAGGTTGTTGAACAGCTCGACAAGCTGCTGGCGGACCTGGGGATCCTTCGTCTTCTGGTAGTTCAGGAAGAGCCGGCGAACGAGGTCGCGATTCGGTCGAACGGTCGGGGTGGAGGACGCTGGGCGGTCTACTCGATCAGGTATTTGACCATCCTCATCCGCATGCTGCCCGTCTGGCTGTCCACCTGGTAGCGGAGTTCATCGACAAACAGCCGGATCATGTTCAAACCAATGGTTTCATAGTCGAGCTCCGCCTCGCGGCGGGCGCGCCGTGCGTGCTGCTCGACCGCGCGTGGCGGCACGCTCCGCACCTCGACCTCGAGCCGCCGGGGCTGGCTCTTGAAGATCAACTTCAGCTGTCCGTTGCCACTCCCCCACTGCTGGGTGGCGGCGGCGCAGGCACTCTCGCACGCCTGGGTGATGGCAATGTTGAGGTCGTCGATTTCCTGGAGCGAGAACCCGACGACCAGGCCCAGGGACGCGGCCGCCCGCTTGGCGACGACGATATAGTCGCCGACGGCCGGGAGCTTGAGCTCAGTGACGTAGGCGCCTACGGCAAGCGCCTCATGGCCTGTTGTCGCGGGTTGGTGGCGAACTCGGCTTTGCGTCATGCTTCCTCCCGATGCTGGCCGGCCGGTGATCTGCGACGGCGGCCGAGTCCGCCAACGGCGTCGCGTACGCGATCCCGCCAACCGCTGATCGCGGCGCCGGTGGCGTTCATCGCCCGGTCGGCGGCCGTGAACTTGTCGTTGACTCCACTAACCATCTCATCGATCTGCTCCAGACTGTGGCGCAGCTCCGGGAGCGCCAGCCGGGCTTCGTCAAGCGTCAGGGTGAGGATGGCCTCGATCGTCCGCAGGCTACGCGTCATGTTCAGGAGGCTGAGGGAGGCGAAGAGACTGAGCAGAAGGAATCCAACACCCACCAGCAGAACCCCAACTTGCCAGACCATTACCCGATCCTCCAGACCTCGTCGGTCAAGGGATACTGCCCAAGTTGTACCGCGCCACGCCCAGGCTTAAACCGGCTGTTCACGCCTGATCCACCGCGTACCGGCCCACTGGAGCAGGGCGAGCACCGCCAGGTCGTTAAGCGGGTGCAGTTCGCCCAACGCCAACCGGGCACCCACGCCGGCCGCCCCTAGCCCCTCGCCGACCAGCACGGCCAGCGTGCTGAGCCCCAGACGGACCAGGTAGTGCCGCGCCCTCGGGGCGACCAGGTAGGCGAGCTGTGTGCCCAGAAGGATGAGGAGTATGGCCAGCACGAAGACCGGCGGGACGGGCACAGGCAACGCCGCGAGTCTATCGCATGCGGCGCGGTTGGCCTGGAAACGAAGAGAGGCCCGGCCGCCTGGCCGGACCTCTCCTGGAGTCGACTTTGTCTAGTTCGTCGGCGGCTTTCCGGTCATCGCCGGCGTGTTCATTCCGGCATCGGCGCTTTTCGACGACTTACCCTGCGACGGGCTGCTGCCGGTGAAGTTCGCGGACTTCGCGTGCTGCGGCGCCTGGCTGTTGGTCGCGGCCGGCGTGTTGCACGAGTTGCCCGGCATGATGCAGGTCGGCTTCTGGTTCATCGTCAGGCCGGCGAGGTCGATGCGCAACGCGCCAAAGTCATTGACGTCGTTCAGCGTGATGCTCGTGACGGTCTTGGCGGGCAGCGTGATGGACAGCATGTCGATGACGGCGGTTCCGCCACCCATACCCGGCTGGGCGCTGCCGGTCCAGACGTTTGCCGCGGCCGGATCAGAGAGCGTGTTGACGGTGAAGCCGGCGCCGGTCCGCCACTCGCGGATGTTGCCGCCGACCATCAGGTCGGTGCTCTGGGTCGTGCCGTCGCTGAAGGTGATGGTGACGTTGCCTACGACGCTCTGGTCGTACCAGAAGTAGGTGTTGACGCTGTTGAGCAGTAGATAGGCGCCCGACGCATTCGTCCAGGAGCCGGTATAGGTCACGTGCTGACCGTTGCTCAGCTGCACCAGGTTGCCGCCGGTCAGGTCGAAGGAATGGCAGGCGTTGATCGTGCAGTCGCCCAAGCTCGTAATGCCCGACGGCGGCGAGACGTAGTACGCGCTCAGCGGGACCGTGGCCTGGGCACCCAGGGCCACCGGCGCGTCCTGCGCATAACCCATGATGCTCGAGGCAGCGATCAAGCCGGACGCGAGAATCAGGCCTTTGGCGGGCTTCGAGAAGATGGCGGCGTTCATGTTCCCTACTGTAAGTTGCGTACCTTACGCGCCTGATGGCGCCGATCTGGCGGGTCGTAACGGGACCGAAAAACGAGTGTGACGCTTTCGGCTGGAACCTTACGGGCCTGGTTTCGCGGGTGGCCGCACCACTTCCAGGCCTAATTCACGCAGTTGTTTCGGATCGGCCGGAGCCGGGGCATCGGTCATCGGCTCTTCCGCCTGCTGGTTCTTCGGAAACGCAATCACCTCGCGGATCGTGTCCTCGCCGGCGGCGAGCATCACGACGCGATCAAGTCCGTACGCAAAGCCGCCGTGCGGCGGCGCGCCGTAACGGAAAGCGTTCAGCAGGAAGCCGAAACGACGCTCGGCATCTTCCCTCGAGATCCCAAGTCCCGCGAACACCCGCTGCTGCATTTCCGGGTCATGGATCCGGATGCTGCCCGAGCCCAGCTCCGTGCCGTTGAGCACCAGGTCGTAAGCGCGGGCCCGTACTTTGAGCGGCTCGCCGGCCAACAGTCCGAGGTCCTGCGGCTTCGGTGACGTGAAGGGATGGTGGGCCGCGGTGATCTCCCCGGTTTCCTTGCTGCGCTCGAACAGCGGAAACTCCGTCACCCACACGAATTCGAAGATGCCGGCCTGCACCAGGCCTAGCATGCGCGCCGCCGATTTCCGAACCGCGCCCAGCGCCGGGGCCGCCACCTCGCTGCGGTCGGCGACCGCGACCACCACGTCGCCTGGCTCCGCGTGCACCGTCTGCTGCAGATCGGCCAGCTCGCGCTCGCTGAAGAACTTCGTGATCGGTGAGCGCCAGCCGTCCGTCTCGCGATGCCAGAAGGCGAGACCCTTGGCCCCTTCCGCCCGGGCGACCTCGGTGAGCGCCTCGATTTCCTTTCCCGCGATAGCTCGTGGGACGCGAAGTCCGCGCACGATGCCGCCGGCATCGAGCGCCTGGCGGAAGATCTTGAACTCGCTCTTGGCGAAGATGGACGATAGCTCTTGGATCTCCAGGCGGTAGCGCAGGTCGGGCTTATCCACGCCGTAGCGCAGTATCGCTTCGGCGTGCGTGATGCGCCGGATCGGCGTCGGCAGTGTCACACCGAGCACGCGTTGCCAGATGTGCGCGAAGCAGCGCTCGACGACGTCGAGCACATCGTCCTCGCCGACGAATGACATCTCGAGGTCGAGCTGGGTGAACTCCGGCTGGCGATCGGCACGCTGGTCCTCGTCACGGTAGCACCGCACGATCTGAAAGTAGCGGTCCACCCCGGCCACCATCAGCAGCTGCTTGTAGAGCTGGGGCGACTGCGCGAGGGCGTAGACGTACCCGGGCTTGAGCCGGCTGGGCACCAGGTAGTCGCGGGCCCCCTCCGGCGTGCTCCGGATCAGAACCGGCGTCTCGATCTCGAGGAAGCCCTCGTCGTCGAGGAAATCGCGGATCGCCTTCGCGATCCGGTGCCGAAGCTGGAGGTTTTTCGCCATCCCGGCCCGCCGCAGGTCGAGATACCGATAGCGGAGTCGCAGCTGTTCCTCAACCGCGCTGTCCTCGTTGACGGCAAAGGGCGGGGGCTGAGCGCGGCTCAGGATCGTGACGGTGTGCGCTTCCACCTCCACCTCGCCGGTGGCCAGCGCCTTGTTTTCCGTCCCCGGGGGGCGGCGCTGAACTGGACCGCGGACATGGATCACGGACTCCAGCCGCAGTTCGCCTCCGGTCGCATGGGCCTTCACCTGCAGCGGATCGAACTTGACCTGGACGATCCCGCTCCGATCACGGAGGTCGATGAAGATCAGGCCTCCCAGGTCGCGCCGCCGATGGACCCAGCCGTACACCTCCACCTCGCGTCCGACATGGTCGGATCGGATCGCGCCGGCGGGCGCGCGGGGGGTCAGGCTCACCCGGCGCCCAACATTTGGCTGACGGTCGACAGCAGCTCCCGCTCGGCAACGCTCGTCTGTGTCTTCGAGCGCATGTCGCGGATCACGACCTGACTTTTCTCGCGCTCCTCCGGGCCAACGAGCAGCGCCAGCCGGGCGCCGCGCCTCGCCGCCTTGCGCAGCTTCGCATCGAGGCGTGCCGGTCCCGGGTCGAAGACGACACGAAGCGCACGCGCGCGCAAGCTCGATGCCAGATGGAAGACGTACAGCTCGTCGCGGGCGTCCAGCGCCACCGCATAGACGTCCGGCGCAGCCGGCGTTAGTGGCTTGCGCTGCTGCAAGACGATGGCGGTCCGGTCCATCCCCACCGCAAAGCCCACGCCGGGCGTCGACCGATAGCCCAGTGCCGCTGCCAGTCCATCGTAGCGGCCGCCTCCTCCCAGGGCGTTCTGCGCGCCACCAAGACTTTCGTGTTGGTACTCGAAGACGGTCCGCGTGTAGTAGTCGAGACCGCGAACCAACTCGGGATCGAGCTCGAAAGGAATCTCTTCTGCCGCCAATCCTTCCTTGACGACGCGGAACGCCTCGGCGCAGGGCGCGCAGAGATGATCGACGATCCGGGGCGCCTTGCGCTTCAACGGCAGGTCCCGCGGATCCTTTGAGTCGAAGAGGCGCAGCGGGTTCGTCTCGAACCGCGCCCGGCTCTCCTCGCTCAGATCGGAAAGATGCGGTCGGTAATACTCACGCAGCAACTCGCGGTAGGCCGGCCGGCAGACCTCATCGCCAATGCTGTTCAGCTGCAGGCTCACCCCTCCAATGTCCAGTGCGTCAAACCAGTTCCATCCCAGCATGATGGCTTCCACATCGAGCACCGGGCTACCGTCACCGATCGCTTCGATCCCAAACTGATGGAGCTCTCGAAAGCGCCCGGCCTGGGGCCGGTCATAGCGGAAGTAGGGGCCCATGTAATAGAGGCGCACCGGCTGCGGCTGCTGGTCGAGGCCGGCTCCGAAGAAGGCTCGGACGATCGGGGCGGTCCCCTCGGGTCGCAACGTCAACCAGCGATCGCCGCGATCCTTGAAGGTGTACATCTCTTTCGTGACAATGTCACTGCTCTCGCCGGCGCCCCGCACGAACAGCTCCGTCGGCTCAAAGATCGGCGTCTCGATGCGCTGGTAGCCAAACCGCCCCGCTACGTCCTTTGCGGTGGCCTCCATCGCATCCCAGTAGGGCTGCTCAGCCGGCAAGAGGTCCTGCGTGCCGCGAGGACGCTGCGCGATCGGGGCCATGGTCCGACAGCTTAGCGAATGTCTTGTGGGCGAACTGTTGGCGAAGCGCTAGCTCGCGAGCTGCGCGTCGCCGGTTCCCGTGTCGCTCCGTACGACCCGGTTGCGACCGGTCCGCTTGGCCATGTAGAGGGCCTGGTCGGCGGCCTGCACCAGGGCCTCCCGGGTTTCGCCGTCCCGTGGGAAGACCGCGATTCCGAGGCTGACGGAGAGGTTGGAGACCGCTTTGCCGTCCAGCAGTACGGCCTGGCCGGCGACCGTCCGCCGAATCCGTTCGGCGACCGCTACCGCCGCCCGACCGTCCGCGCCGCGCAGGACGAGCACGAACTCATCGCCTCCGTAGCGCGCGACGAGGTCCTTCGGCCGGATGGCCGGCATCAAAATCTGGCGGGTCAAGTGGCGCAGCACTTTGTCTCCCGCGGGGTGACCGACGGTGTCATTGATCACTTTGAAGTGGTCGACGTCGCACATGATCAGAGCGAGCGGCTCGCTCATCTTGGTCGCCCGCTGCAGTTCCCGGTCGAGATAGGTCTCGAGCTCACGATGGTTCGCGACCCCGGTCATGGCATCGGTGGTCGCGAGCTGCTTGGTGCGCTCGTATGCCGCGGCATTCTCGATGGCGATCACGGCCTGGTTCGCCAGGGTCTGTAGCACCCGGATTTCGGTGCGCTCCAGCGGCCGCGGTTCCGTCATGTGGATGACGAGGACGCCAACGATTTCTCCGGCAATGCACATCGGGACGGCGACCGCCCGCTGCAATCCGACCCGGCGGGCGATCGGCAACGGGTTGCCCCGCTCGTCCACGAGGTCGAGCTCGAGGAGCTGTTCGGGCCGCTGCACACGCCGGGCGGCCAGGTCCCCGCTCTCGCGGACTGCCGCCAGCTCGCGCCGGGTCGTCGAGCCGACGATGACGTCTGAGAAGTGCTGACGCCAGGCCGGCTTGCGCAGATGCATGGAGACATAGGGCACGTCCAGGATCTCGGAGGCGGCATGCGCCACCGCCCGAAGCAGGTTGTCGGTTCCCACCGTTACCGTGGTCAAGGCCTGCGAAATCTTCTCCAGGGCGACGATGGCCTGGTCGAGCCGGTGGGCCTGGAGCTCCGTCTTCCTGCGGAGGTCAGCATTCTCGATCATCAACGCCATCTCGGTGGCGATCGTTTGCAGCAGCTCCACATCCTGATGAGGCAGGGTGTAACCGGCGGCCATGCCGGTGACGAGGTAGCCCGCGTTGCGCTGGCCGCGAACCAGGGGCACCACCAACGCCTGCTGGACAGCAGCGAGCTCGGCGAAGAGCCGGAGGACGCGGCGGGGATCGGCAGACAGCCTGTCGGCCATTTCGACGCCCACCGTCGACTCGTTGGAGAAGCCGTCCGCCAGCTTCACCGGACTCAGCCGAGCGAGTTGTTCAGCGGCCTTGCCGGCCAGGCCGACGATCGCGCGGACTTCGAGCCCGTTCGCCTCATTACGGGCCAGCAGGAGGGCGGTTTCGAGCCCCAGGGCCTTCAGGCTGACACCGAGGATCGCCTCCGCCATCGCGCCGGGTTCCATTTCCTTACCCAGGCCCTGACTCGTCTGCGAGAGCGCGGCGAGCCGGCGCATCTGTTCATTCAAGGATCGGGTTCGCTCTTGCAGGTCCTGTGTCATCGTGTTGAAGGCGGTCGCCAGCTCGCCCAGCTCGTCTCGACGTCTGACGTCGAGCCGGGTGGTCAGATCGCCCCGCGCCACGGCCTGGGTCCCGTTGACCAGCGCCTCGATCGGGCGGGTCAGGCGCAGTGCCAGCAAGAAGCCGATCAACAGCAGGAGGAGCACCACGCCGGCGAAGAGGGCGCTCATCTGGACGGCGGACTGAACGCCGGCCTGGATGACGCTCTGGCGGGAGACCGCGACGGCGAGGTAGCCCGACGGCTGCTGGCGGAGATAGAAGTTCGTGAACTGAAACTCGTATGGCTGTCCGCCGACGGAAAGGCTTCGCGTCGCTGCCCGACCAGGAGAGGCGAGCGCCAGGTAGGAGCGTAGATGCTCGTCGATGAGGTCCCCCTTGATCCCGGAGATCGTGCTCCCGAGCGGCCGACCGCCGGCATCGAGCAGGGCGACCTCGGCCTGGGCCTTGGCTTGCATCTCGTTGAGGACGCCGGTGAGCGGCGTTTCCACGAGCACGCCACCAACCACGCGGTCGCCCAGCAGTACGGGACCCGCCGCTGCCAGCGCGGTGGGCGGCGAGCCGACGTAACCGATGTACTTGTCCCCGAGTGAGTCGTACTGACCCTTGAGCACGGGCTGCACCACCGGCTCGCCCGAGAGGTCGGTCCCGTTCCGGAAGACGAGGCCGACGGAGTTTAACGCATCCGGCTGGCTGATCTCCAGGATGGTGTGCCCGCTCGGGTCGAAGATCATCACGGTGCCCAGGCGGTTGTTGACTTCTAGGGGCACGATCAACCGCCGAAGGGCCACCGCGTCGCTGGCGCGAACCGCCTGGTCCACGCCCTCGGTGTTGGCGATCAGCCGGATCGCCGCCACCTGTCGCCCCTGGAGCTTGACCGCCGCGTCCAGCGCGGCGTCTTCCGAGTGGACGAGCTGGTCCCCGATCCGATTCTCCAGTGAGGTGGCGACCAGGCTGGTCGTCAGGTAAGTGCCGATCACGCCCAGGATCATTAGCAGCAGCAGGAACGGCAGGATGATCTGGGTGCGGATCTTCAGGGTGGGCATTGCCAGGCGGCGTCGGCTGGGCTCAGCCAACACAGCTCCAACCCTGGGGCGGGACAGAGTACGCGGGATTGAGGAAGACCAGCTGGTCGGAGCCGCTGCTCGGCGGCGTAAACAGGTCACTGACGACCGCATGGGAGCTCGTGTCGCCGGCGACAACCCAGATGGGTGCCTCGGGGATCGTGGTGCGGTTGCCCTGACTGTCGAGGCGCACCCACTGATAGAAGACCCATCCACCCACGCCGTTGGTGGTGAAGCTACCGGTTGCCGTCACCGTGGTCTGGGCGCAGTGGCCATTGTTGCCGCCGCCGTTGCTGCTGCCGTTCTTGAAGGATTTGCTAACCGACTCGGTCGCTGAGCTGATAGCAAAAGGCGGTGCGGGTGTCGGCGTGGGCGTCGCTGAGGGACTTGGTTTGGGGGCGGGTGTCGACGAAGGCGCCGGCGCGGGCGAGGGAGCCGGCGTCGCGGTCGGGGTTGGCACCGCCATCGGCGCCGGGGTTGGTGCCGGCGTCGCCGACGGGGCCGGTTGGGGAGCTGGTTGCGACGGCGTGGGCGTGGTCACTGGACGCACGGCCGGCGGCAGGCTGACCGCCACCACGGGCTGCTGCGGCACGGCCGCCAGCACCGGCGCGATGGCCAGCCCGCCTGCGGCGGTCCCATCGAGGGCCTGGTCGTGGAGCGCTTCCGCGATCACGGCATCCTTGAGCGGCTTGGTCTGAAGGCCGGCATCGAGTCGCAGGTCCGCGGCAAGATCTGCAAGCTGGACCCAGGCGAGGTGGTCCGTCGGTCGGAGCGCGACGAGCGCGACCAGCGCGAAGAGCAGGACGACAACGAAGGCGAGCCCAAAGACGCCCGCGAGCGCGCGCCAGCCATTCGAATGGGCACCCATCGCCATTCGATGCTAAGCAGGCCGAGTTACGGCAACCGTTGCCCCGCCGTGGCCAAGGAATCGAACGGTTACGAAGGGGTAACGATCCGGTTGACTAGTTTCTCGCCAGATTGCCTTCTCTGGCCACGGTATGCACGTCCTTGACCGTCTCCAGCCGTTCCATCAGGCGGCTCAGTTGGGTCAGGCTGCTGATCTCCACAGTGGTCGAAATCACTGCCGTCTTGTCGTCATAGACCTGGACTTCCGCCCCCGTGAGGTTGATCTTGCTCTCCGCGATCACGGTGGCGATATCCCGAAGCAGGCCGGTTCGGTCCCAGGCCTCGATCTTGATCCCGACGGGATAGAGCTGGCGGCCGCCGGTATCCCAGTCGACCTCGACCACCCGGTCCTGATTGCTGACGTTCATGACGTTCTTGCAGGTGCTCCGATGCACCGTGATGCCCTTGCCTCGAGTGATATAGCCGCTGATCAGGTCACCCGGCACCGGCTTGCAGCACTGGGCAATCTGGGTGAGCACGCCGCGTTCGCCCTTGACCCGAATCTCGCCGGTGGGCTTGAACTGCGGGACAAGCGGGATGAGGGGAAATTCACCGTTGTCGTCGGCCTGCCCGGCCACCATATATTTCAGCAGCACCGAGTGCGGGCTGACGTCGCCGTATCCGATGGCGGCGTAGAAGTCGTTGAGGTCTTGGAAGCGGAACTCTTTGGCAAGTTCGAGCAGGCGCTCCTCGCCGATGGAGGCGAGCGTGCGCTGTTGCATGCGCCGGAATTCCTTGTCGAGGAGCTCCTTGCCTTTGGTGACGTTTTCCTCACGCCGCTCTTTCTTGAACCAGACGCGAATCTTCTGGGCGGCCCCGGCCGTCTTGACGAAGCCCAGCCAGTCGCGGCTGGGCCCATGCGGGCCCTTCGAGGTCAGGACCTCCAGGATGTCGCCGTTTTGCAGCTGATAATCCAGGGGCACCATGCGACTGTTCGCCTTGGCGCCGATACAGCGATGGCCGACTTCGGTGTGGATCCGGTAGGCAAAGTCGACCGCCGTCGCACCGCTCGGAAGTGCCAGCACGTCACCCTTCGGGGTGAAGACAAAGACCTCATCGCGGAAGACGTCGACCTTGACCGCGTCGACGAACTTCTCCGCATCGAGGACCTCTTTCTGCCAGTCCATCAGCTGGCGCAGCCAGGCGAACCGCTGGTCCATCTTGCGGTCCTCCTTGCCGCCCTCTTTGTAGGTCCAGTGCGCCGCGACACCCCATTCGGCGGTGCGATGCATTTCCTGCGTACGGATCTGGATCTCCATCGGCTCCCCGCTGTGGCTGACCACCGTGGTATGCAAGGACTGGTAGCCGTTGGACTTCGGCATCGCGATGTAGTCCTTGAAGCGGCCGGGGATCGGCTTCCAGAGCGAGTGGATGACGCCCAGGGCTCCGTAGCAGTCCTTGATGGAATCGGTCAGCACCCGGATGGCCGACAGGTCGTAGATATCGTCGAACTCTTTCCCCAGTGCGAGCTTGTTGGCGATGCTGTAGACGTGTTTCGGCCGGCCGCTGGTGTCGGCCTTGATCCCGACCGACGTCAGCTCACGCTCCAGGATTTCCTTGACGTCATTGACGTAGGTCTCCCGCTCCTTGCGCTTTCGGGCGATCTTCTTGACGATCTCCTGGTATTCATCCGGGTGCAGCTGCGCAAAGGAGAGGTCTTCCAGCTCCCACTTGATATTCCAAATTCCCAGGCGGTGCGCCAGTGGGGCATAGATGTCGAGTGTCTCTTGCGCCATGGCCCGGCGGCGGTTCTCCGGCAGGTAGTTCGCGGTCCGCATGTTGTGAAGCCGATCGGCCAGTTTCATCAGCACGACGCGAACATCCTCCGCCATGGCGACGAGCATCTTGCGGACGTTTTCGGCCTGGGCTTGCTCCTGGCTGCGGAACGAGATCTTTTCGAGCTTGGTAACACCAGCGACCAGCTTGCCGACCGTTGGCCCGAAGCTCTGCTCCAGGTCCGAGATGGTGAGATGGGTGTCCTCGACGGTGTCGTGCAGGATCGCCGCCGCCAGCGTGTCGCGATCGAGCTGGAGGTCCGCGAGGATGCCCGCGACGCTCAGCGGGTGCTCGATGAATTTCTCGCCGGAAAGGCGGTTCTGGTCATGGTGGGCGCTCGCCGCGGCGTCGTAAGCGCGCGAAAGCACTTCGACGTCGTGCGGCGGCAGGTAGTTGACCTTGCTCAGAAGGTCGGCAAACTGCATGACCAGGTCCCTACGTGGTTGATGGCGAAATTATCCCCGAACGTCCGAAAGGCCAATCAGGGCGGCGGGCCCCGGCTCCTGGCGCGGGAGCGCTCGAGCCCTTCTCAGTAGGCCTTTCCCCAGGCAACCTCGACGGTGGCCGGCCGGCCGCAGACCGCGCAGCGCTGATCCAGCCGGCCGGACCCTCCCAGGATCACCCGGGTCGTCGCCGTCGTCCGCTCCTTCACGGTGCGTTCGTCCTCCTCTCGCCCACACCATGGGGTGACGACGAACCCGATCGAGGTGTCGAAGAAGCGCACCATGGCCTCGAGCGAATCGAGCTTGACCGTGTGGGCATCACGGAATTCACGGCCCCGCGTGAAGAGCGCCGCCTGGATCTCCTCGAGCATCGCCGGGATGGCGACGGCCAGCTCGCTCAGGGGGACGGTCTGCTTGGCTCGGTTGAGACGGCGGACGATGCTGGCCTCCCCTTTGGCCAGATCGCGTGGCCCGATCTCGATCCGGAGCGGGACGCCCTTCAGCTCCCATTCGTTGAACTTGAATCCGGGCCGCTCGTCGCGCCAGTCAACCTTGACTCGGAGGTCTTCCAGGTCGGCAAGCACCTGCTGGAGCGCGGTTTCGATCTGGCTCCGTTCGGTGTCGCTGCGGAAGATCGGGATGATGATGACCTGCACCGGGGCGATGCGAGGCGGCAGCTGCAGACCCGAGTCATCACCGTGGGCCAGCACCACCGCCCCCACCATCCGGGTCGAGACGCCCCAACTCGTCGAGTAGGGGTACTGCCGCTCATTGTTGCGCCCGGTGAAGGTGAGGTCGTAGGCGCGCGTGAAGTTGTCCCCGAAGTAGTGCGAGGTGCCCATCTGGAGTGCCTTTCCATCCACCATCATGCCTTCGATCGATGTGGAGTACCGGGCACCGGCAAACTTTTCACTGTCCGACTTGCGGCCTGCGAGCACTGGGACGGCGCACCATTCTTCCGCGATCCGACGGTATTGCTCCAGCATCCGGGCCACTTCCTCCTCCGCCTCGGCGGCGGTCTCGTGGAAGGTGTGCCCCTCCTGCCAGAGGAACTCCAGGGTGCGGAGGAACAACCGGGTCCGCAGCTCCCAGCGAAACACGTTGTTCCACTGGTTGGTCAGAACTGGCAGGTCCCGGTACGACTGGATGTAATCGCGCAGCACGCTCGCGATCATGGTTTCGGAGGTCGGCCGCAAGACCAGGGGCTCTTCGAGCTCCTTGCCGCCGCCGCGTGTGACCATCGCGAATTCCGGCTGGAACCCCTTCACGTGCTCGGCCTCTTTCATCAGGAAGCTCAGCGGGATGAGCGCCGGGAAATACCAGTTCTCGTGACCCGTTTGCTTGATCAGTGCGTCCAGGGGATCGCGGATGTTTTCCCAGATCGCGTAGCCGTAGGGCCGGATGACCATGCAGCCCCGCACCGGTGAATAGTCAGCGAGTTGCGCTTTGCGGACGACGTCGTTGTACCAGCCCGGAAAATCCGCGGATTGCTTGCGGATCTCCTTGACGAAACCAGATTCGGGCTTGTCCTCCTCAGCCATGTGGCTTAGGAGTATACGGGCCCCTACGAAGCGAGCTTCTGCTCGTCCTCTTTGGCGATGGCGTCCAATTCCCGGAGCAACGCGGGCACCAATTCTTTTTCAGGGAACGTGCCAACGATCTTGCCGTGCTTGAAGAGGATGCCTTTGTTCTTGCCGCCGGCGATGCCAATATCGGCGTGCTGTCCCTCGCCGGGCCCGTTGACAACGCAGCCCATCACCGAGACGTTGATCGGGCGCTTGATCTTCTTGAGCGCCTTCTCGACCTCCGCCACCATCGGCAGCATATCGATCTCGAGCCGGCCGCACATCGGGCAAGCGATCAGGTTGGGCCCGGTCAGCTTTTCGGCAAGCGCGTTGACGATACCGTAACCCACCTCGACTTCCTCGACCGAGTCGCCGGCGAGCGAGACCCGGATGGTATCGCCGATGCCCTCCTCCAGCAGCACACCGATCCCGACGGCACTCTTGACCGCGCCGGTGCGGGGTGGACCGGCCTCAGTGACACCCAGGTGCAGCGGATAGGTGATCTTGTCCGCGATCGCCCGGTTGGCGGCGATCATGGTGGGCGGATCAGAGGCCTTCATCGAGACCTTGATGAGATTGAAGTCGAGCGATTCCAGGATGTGGATATGGCCGAGCGCCGCATTGACCATGGCCGCGACCACTTCTTCGGTCGGCGGCCGCACCCCCGCGCCCTCTTTGGGGCGGCCCGGCAGCGACCCGGCGTTGACCCCGATGCGGATCGGGATCTCGCGCTCCTTTGCCCGCCGCGTGATCTCTTTGACTTTCTCCGGATCCTTGATGTTGCCGGGATTGAGCCGAAGTCCGTCGACACCGGCCTCCAGCGCCATCAGCGCCAGCGGCGCGTCGTAATGAATGTCAGCGATGATCGGCAGCGGCGAGGCCTTCTTGATCTCGATCATCGCCTGGGCCGCTTCTCTCGTCGGAACCGCGACGCGAACGATCCGGCAGTTCACGTCCTTGAGGCGGGCGATCTCGTTGAGCGTCGCCTTGACGTCACGGGTGTCCGCCTTGGTCATGGACTGCACCACGATCTCGGCGGCGCCCCCGATGACGACGTCACCGACGCGGACCGGCACCGATTTGCGGCGGGTTCTCATGGCTTCATCTCAACACATCGTTATATGTCACAAGGCCGATCAAAGCAAACAAGAGCGCGAGACCGACATAGTGCACCACCTGCTCGCGGGCGGGGTCGACCGGCCGCCCCCGGATCAACTCCAGCACGAGGAAGGCGGCGCGGCCTCCATCGAGCGCCGGGAACGGCAGGATGTTGGCCAGGCCGAGGCTGAGGCTCAGTAACGCCATCACGCCGACCACCGACAAGATCCCTGCCTGGGCCGCGCGGGCGGTGGTCTTGACGATGCCGACCGGCCCCTCCAGACCCCGGGGGCCGAGCAGCCCGCCAAGGCTCTTATCCGTCGCCAGCTGGTATATGCCGCCGGCGATGCCGGCGATCGAATCGCCGGTCTGACGGACCGCCAGCCCCGCGGCCTCGACTGGACCGGGCTTCCAGACTCTGGCGGCCGGGTGAAAGCCGAGGATCCACCCACCCGTGCTCTGATCCTTCTTCGGGGTCGCGGTCAGGGTCACCAGCCTTGTATCGCGATCAACCACCACCGTGACCGGGGCGCCGTTGGCGGCATCCAGGGCGTTCGGAAGATCCTCGAAGGTCGTGATCGGATGACCGTCAACCGAGCGGATGACGTCGCCGGCCTGTAGGCCTGCGTTGTAGGCCGGCGTGCCGGGATCGACCACACTGACTTCGATCGGCGTTTTCACCTCCGCCGCTCCGACCGTGGCGTAGACCCCAAAGAAGATCAACACCGGCAGGGCAAGGTTGAAGGCGGATCCGGCGACGATGACGATGAACCGCTGCCACAGCGGATGGGCATTGAAGCTGCGCGGACCAGCGTCCATGCTGCCGTCCATCCCGGCGAGTTTGACGAAGCCGCCCAGCGGGATGGCGCGGATCGCGTAGAGCGTCTCACCCCGCTGCCAGCCAAGCAGCTGCGGCCCGAAACCGACACTGAATTGCTCGACCTTGATGCCGGCCAGCTTGGCGCTCAGGAAGTGACCGGACTCGTGCACGATCACGAGGAGGCTGAAGATGAGGATGACGAGCGGGACGAGGACGACCGGGCTCATGCTGGGAGCTTGCTCCGAACCCGGTTGGTTCCCTCGGCCGAAGCACGGACGTGGGCACGCGCCCGTTGATCAGCGGCGATCACCGCCTCCAGGGTCAACTCCTCCGCGGGTCGAGAGGCCTCGATTGCCGCGCGGACCGATGGGACGATGTCGTCGAATCGTCGCTGCCCCTTGAGAAAAAGGCCGACCGCCTCCTCATTGGCAGCGTTCAGCACCGCCGGGGCTGTTCCGCCACGCTCGCCCGCCTCGCGGGCCAATGCCACGGCGGGGTAGCGGACCGCATCGAGGGCCTCGAAGGTCAGCTGACCCAGCGCGACCAGGTCCGGCGCCGGCGTGACGCCCGCGAGCCGCTCAGGAAAACTCAGGGCGATCGCGATCGGCAGGTGCATATCCGGAACGCCCAACTGCGCCTTGATGCTGCCGTCGACGAATTCCACCATCGAATGGACAACGCTCTGCGGATGGACGATCACATCGATCGCTCGATAGGGCACATCGAAGAGGAAATGCGCCTCGATCACCTCGAGGCCTTTGTTCATCATGGTGGCCGAGTCGACGGTGATCTTCGGGCCCATCTTCCAGCGCGGATGGGCTAGCGCCTCGGCAATGGTCACCGTCTCCAGCGTCTCGAGCGGGCGGCGCAAGAAAGGGCCACCCGAGCCGGTCACAATCAGCCGGCGAACCGCACGGTGATTCTCTCCCCACAGGCACTGCCAGATGGCACTGTGCTCACTGTCGATCGGAAAAATCTGCGAGCCGTGCCGCCGCATCCGTTCGCGAACCAGCTCCCCCGCCATGACCAGGACCTCCTTGGTCGCGAGGGCAATATCCTTGCCCGCGTCGAGCGCGGCAAGGGTCGGTGCGAGCGCAGCGCTCCCCGCCGCGGCCACGACCACGAGGTCGACCTCAGGATCCTGCACGGCCTCATCGATGGCGCGGCCGGCATGCGAGGCGTCGGAGCCGGCGGCATTCGCGAGGAGCGCGTGCGCCTCGGGATGGCGGCGGGCTACCGCGTTCAGCGCGGCGGCGTCGCTTCCGGCCACCAGCGTGTGCAAGGTGAACCGATCGGGATGCTGCTCGACGAGGTCGCAGACCTGGCGGCCGATAGAACCGGTCGCGCCGAGCAGCGCCAGGCGCCGGGGCGAGGGATGGGAGGATCTCATCTCTTTGGCTGAAACGCGGTCTCGGCGCGTGTCATTGCACCACCGACTCAGGCGAGGTGCGCGAAGGTGAGGTAATAGTACACGACGACTCCCACGAGGAGCATCGAATCGATCCGGTCGAGCACTCCGCCGTGGCCGGGGATCAGCTGGCTGGCATCTTTGACGCCCGCGGTCCGCTTGATCTGCGACTCGACCAGGTCGCCAACCTCGGCCACCACCCCGATCAACAGCCCGAGGATCAGGTTGTGTGGGAAGCCGATGTTGAGGAACGGGCCGGCAATCCCGAAAAAGATCATGCTCGCCAGCAGCTCCGCCACCGCGCCCTCGATCGTCTTCTTGGGACTGATCCGCGGAAAGAACTGGAGTCGCCCGAACCGGATGCCGATCACCATCGCGGCCGTATCGCCAATCCAGATCGCACCAAAGACCGCGATGACGTACCCGAAGCCCAGGTGATTCGGATCTGGCTGGTGTAAGAAATAGAGCGATAGATAAAAGCTCAGCAAGAAACCGAGATAGAGGCTGCCGCCGAGCGCCAGCGCCCAGCGAGTCAGGCTGGCCTGCCAGTCGCGGACGAACACCATGGTGCCCAACCCGAGCACGGTGGCCGCGGCGAGCAAGAAGGTGACGCTCACCCACGACGGCAGCCGGTCCCGGAGCAGGAGGGCGTACGCAAGCGGGAAGAGCAGCCAGAGAGGCGCCGGCGTCCTCATCGAACGGGTGAGCTGCCAGTACTCGATCAGCGCCGCACCGAGGACCACGGCGACCGCCGCGTAAACCCAGATGGAGCCTGCGATCAGCGCCGCCAGCACGAGCGCGATCAGCACCGCAGCGGTGGCGATGCGGACCACCATGTTGGACCGGCGCGGCGCAACTACGACGGGCGGCTCGGCCGCCGCATCAGCGACCTCGATTGGAAACCTCCTCCGGCCGTGCACCGAATCGACGCACGCGCCGCTGGTATGAGGCAAGCGCCTCGTCGAAGTCGGCTTCGCCGAAATCCGGCCACAGTGTCCGCGTACTGTAGAACTCCGAGTAAGCCGCCTGCCAGAGCAAGAAATTGCTGAGCCGCATCTCGCCGGCGGTGCGGATCACCAGGTCGGGGTCGGGCAACCCTCGGGTGTAGAGGTGATTCGCCAGGTTGGTTTCCTCGAGCTGGGTGAGGTCTGCGCCCTCGCGCGCCAGCTCGCGGATCGCATCGATGATCTCCTGGCGACCCCCATAGTTGATCGCGATGTTGAGGATGGCCTTGGCGCTGATCCGGGTTCGCTCGTTCGCCTGGCGGATCTGGTCCTGAAGCGCGGCGGAGAGATCCTGCAGCCGTCCAGAGAATCGCAGCTCGATCCCGCGCTGCGCCAGCTCGTCGACCTCGCGGCGAATCGTCTCCGAGAACAGGCTCATCAAGGCCTCGACCTCTTCGCGCGGTCGCGACCAATTCTCGGTCGAAAATGCGTAGAGGGTCAGGACACGGATGCCGCGCCGGTCCGCCGCCTCGGCGACGCGGCGGATCGTCTCGATCCCGGCCTTGTGCCCCATGACGCGCGGCAGCAGGCGCTCACGGGCCCAGCGGCTGTTGCCATCCATGATGATTGCGACATGCTCGGGCGGGGGCAACTGACTCACCTGGGGTTCTCGGAAGTTAGACCTCCATGATCTCGGCTTCTTTGCGCGCCGCCATCTGGTCGACCAAACCGATGTAGCGGTCGGCCGCCCTCTGCAACTGCTCACCGCCCCGGCGCGCCTCGTCGGCCGAGATCTTCTTACCCTTCTCGAGCGCTTTGACCCGGTCGATCTGCTCGCGACGGATGTTGCGAATCGCCACGTGGGCTCCCTCGGCGTACCGCTTTACGAGCCGCGCGTATTCCCGGCGCCGCTCCTCATTCAAGGGGGGAATTGGAACCCGGATCAGCTGGCCGTCGTTACCGGGGTTCAACCCCAGCTCCGACTTCTGGATCGCTTTCTCCACCGCGCCGATGATGGACCGGTCCCAGGGCTGGATCAGGATCGTGCGGGCCTCGGGCACCGTAATCGTCGCGAGCTGGTTCAACGGCGTGGGGTTTCCGTAGTACTCGACTGGGATCTTGTCCACGAGCGCCGGACTGGCTCGTCCGGTCCGGATCGTCAGGATCTCCTTGCCAAGCGCGTCCAGGCTCTTCTGCATCTTGGTTTCGGCATCTTTGACGTTGGCTTCGATCATGCCGGCGCTCCAACCAGCGTGCCGATTTGCTTCCCGGCGACCACTCCTTCCAGGTTTCCCGTATGGGATAGATCGAAAACGATGATCGGGATATTGTTCTCACGGCAGAGGGTGACCGCGGTGTGATCCATCACTCGAAGATCTTTATTGATCAGATCAAGGTAGTCGAGTCGGGCAAACCGTTTGGCCTTCGGATTCGTCATCGGGTCTGCGTCGTAGACGCCATCGACCTTGGTTGCCTTGAGCACGACCTCCGCCTCGATCTCGACCGCGCGGAGAGCGGCCGTCGTATCCGTACTGAAGTAGGGGTTGCCGCTGCCGGCGGCCAGGATGACGACCCGGCCCTTCTCCAGGTGCCGGACAGCACGCCGCCGAATGTACGGCTCGGCGATCTGATGCATGCTGATAGCGGTCTGCACCCGGGTGGGCTGGCCCATGTTTTCCAGCGCATCCTGCAGCGCCAGCGCGTTGATGACGGTGCCGAGCATGCCCATGTAGTCGGCGGTGACCCGATCCATCCCCCGCTTGCTGGCGGCATCGCCGCGGATGATGTTGCCACCACCGACCACGATCGCGAACTGCGTGCTGTAGGCGTTCTTCACCCCGATGATGTCCTCGGCAATGTCATGAACCACGTCCGGATCGATGCCGAACGCGGCCTTTCCGGCAAGACCCTCGCCTCCCAGCTTGAGGAGCACCCGTTTGTAGCGCGGCAGGGCCGACGGCTTGATCACAGCATGCAGTGGGTGGACTAGCTGGCTTCTCCGACCTTGAAACGAGCAAACCGAGAAATGGTTATGTTCTCGCCAAGCTTCGCGATCGCCCCTTTGAGCATCTGGTCCACGGTCCGCTTGTCGTCCTTGGCCCAGGCCTGGTCCAGTAACACCTCGCGCTTGTAAAAGTCATTTACCTTGCCCTGGACGATCTTCTCGACCACGTTGGCCGGCTTCTTTGCTTCGCTTGCCTGAGCTTCGTAGATCGCCCGCTCGCGGTCGAGCACGTCCTTTGGCACGTCTTCACGCCGAAGGTAGCGTGGCTCCGCCGCCGCGATATGAACCGCGATTTCGTGAGCAAGGTGACGGAACTCCTCATTGTGCGCCACGAAGTCGCTCTCGCTATTGAGCTCGAGCAGCACGCCCAACTGGTGGTTGTGATGGACGTAGGTCGCGATGATGCCTTCCCGGGCGGTGCGGGCGGCTTTGGCACCAGCCTTCGCCATGCCCTTCTGACGCAGCCAATCCTTGGCTTTCTCGATGTCGCCGTTGGTCGCCTCGAGAGCACGCTTGGAATCCATCATCCCGGCCCCGGTCGCATCCCGCAACGCCTTTACCTGATCCGCTGAAATGGCCATGCCTATTTCTCGTCGTCCAGGGCCTCGTCCTCATAGAACTCGGCCTCATCGATTTTCGGCATTCCCGCGAATCCTTTCTCCTCTTCCTCCTCTTCCTCCGCACCGAATTCGAACTCAGTGACCGGCGCTTCGGGTGCGGCGGTGAGCTCCTCGGGGCTGATCAGCTGACGCGCCTCCAGCGCCGCGTCGGCAATCTTCGACGTGATCAGCTTGACGGCACGGATGGCGTCATCGTTGCCCGGAATGACGTGGTCGATCTCGTCCGGGTCGCAGTTGGAGTCGGTGATCGCCACGATCGGGATCCCGAGCTTACGTGCTTCGGTGACGGCGATGTGCTCCTTTCGCGGGTCCACGACGTAGACCGCACCGGGCAGGCGCTTCATCTCCGCCATCCCACCGAAGAAGCGCTCCAGCCGCTGATACTCCTCTTCGAGCTGGGTGATCGCCTTCTTACTGCCGGTAAAACCGCCGTTGTTGCGGATCGCGCGCAAGCCGTTGAGCCGGTCGATTTGCCGGCGCATGACGGTGAAGTTGGTCAGCATCCCGCCCATCCAGCGGTGGTTCACGAAGGGCATGCCCGAGCGACGTGCCTCCAGCTCGATCGACTCCTGGGCCTGCTTCTTGGTACCGATGAAGAGCACCAGCCGGCCGCCGCCGACGACCTCCTTTACCCAGCCGGAGGCGTCGTCCAGCAGCTTGACCGTCTGCTGCAGATCGATGATGTGGATCCCGTTTCGTGCGGTGAAGATGTACCGCTTCATCTTCGGGTTCCAGCGGCTGGTCTGATGGCCGAAGTGGACACCGGCCTCGAGGAGTTGCTTGAGCGTGACGAGTGGCATGCGAAAACGGACCTCCTGTTTCTACTTCCGCCTCCGTCTTCCGGCCGCCGGACCTGTGGCAGGCAACCCGACGCCGTCAGGAGACGTGCTTATTTGCTGGCCAAAGTATAGCCGCTCCAATGCGAGTTCAAACCCGGCAGCGGCGTCAGCGAGGCCGCAGGCCGAGCGCGCTTTCACCGCTAACCGCGGCCCGGCGCGCGGCTAAGTCTCTGCGCTAACTCAGGCCGCGGGGACCGTTGGTTTCTTCGTCCGGGGGCGAAGCGCTCGGGTGCGCGCCGCGCGCGCTGGTTTGCAAGTCGGGTAGTCGGAGCAGCTCTTGAATTCGCCGTAGCGGCCCTGACGCAGCACCTGGGGCTTGCCGCAGCGCGGGCAGGGGTCGTCCATCAGCAGTTCGCTGGGCGTTGGCGGCGTCACCGTCCGCTTGCCGCCCTCGATGTAGCGGCAATCCGGATAGCCGGAGCAGCCGACGAAGCTGCCGAACCGACCCTTGCGATTCAGGAGCGGCTTGCCGCACTTGGGGCAGACCCGGTCCTGCACGATGTCGGCGGGGTCGATCTCGCGCTTGACGTGTCGGCATTTTGGATAGCCGGAGCACGCGACGAACGGCCCGCGCTTGCCGGTCCGCTTGACCAGCGGCTTGCCACACTTGGGGCACATTTCGCCGGTCGGCTCGGGCGGTGGCGCCTTCTCCTGGCCCTCCCGACCCTGGATGTAATCACACGCCGGGTACAAGGAGCAGCCAACGAACTCACCGAGCCGGCTCATGCGATGAACGAGTCGGCCGTTTCGCCCCTCCTCCTTGCACTTGGGGCAGTCTTCACCCGTCTCGCGCATCGGGACTTTCACCCGGGCGGTAGCTTCCGCTTTGGTCAGCGTTTTGGAAAACGGCTGATAGAACTCACGGACGATCGGCACCCACTTGCGCCGTCCTTCCTCGACGTCATCGAGCTCTTCCTCCATGCCAGCGGTAAAGCTGACGTCGACGATGACCGGAAAGTGTTCGACCAGCCAGGCGTTGACGGTCTTGCCCAGATCGGTCGGGAACAGCCGGCGCTCTTCTTGCTTGACGTAGTGGCGCGTCTGGATGACCTCGACGGTTGGCGCAAAAGTACTCGGCCGGCCGACGCCCAGCTCCTCCAGCGCCTTGATCAAGGAGGCTTCCGTGTAACGCGGCGGCGGCTGCGTGAAATGCTGCTCGGGCTTTAGCTCCTGCAGGTTCAGCGGTTCGTCGACGGCGAGCGCGGGAAGTTCCTTCTCCTCGTCGTTGTCGCGATCGCGCTCCCAGACGCGATAAAAGCCGTCGAAGACCAGCACCGAGCCGTTCGCCCGGAACACGTAATCGGCGGCGCCGATGTCGACGCGGGTCTGTGCGAAACGCGCGGCGGTCATCTGGCTCGCCGTGAAGCGCTGCCAGATCAGCCGATAGAGCTTGAGCTGGTCCGGCGTGAGAAACGACCGCACGGAATCGGGAGTGCGCTGGACGTCGGTCGGCCGGATCGCCTCGTGGGCATCCTGGACGGGGCCCTTGGCCTTGAACTCCACCTTGTCGCGGCGGGCATAGGTTGGACCGTACCGGTCGGTGATGAAGCGGCGAGCCTGCGTGCTCGCGTCGTCGGAAATCCGGAAGGAGTCGGTGCGCATGTAGGTGATGAGACCCACCGGGCCCTGGCTGCCGAGCTCCACGCCTTCGTAGAGCTGCTGTGCCAGGCTCATCGTCCGGTTCGGCTTCATTCGCAGCCGGTTGGACGCATCCTGCTGCAGCGTGCTTGTCTTGTACGGCGGCGGCGAATTCCGGGTGCTATCCTTCGTTTCAATCGACAGCACCTTGTAGCTGGCGCCGTCGAGCTGCGACATGATCTCGCGGACCTGGCCCTCCTCGGTGAGCTCGAGTTTCTCCTCACTGCCCAGCTTGCTGACCAGGCGGGCTGCAAAGATGCGCGGCAAATCGACCTTGCTCAGCATTGCGTCGAGCGTCCAGGATTCGATCGCAACGAACTTCTCGATCTCCTCTTCGCGCTCGCACACCAGCCGGACCGCGACCGACTGCACCCGGCCCGCGCTCAACCCCTTGCGGATCTTCTTCCAGAGCAGCGGGCTCAGCTTGTACCCAACGAGCCGGTCGATCACCCGGCGAGCCTGCTGCGCGTCCACGAGGTCCTGGTTCATCGGACGCAAGGCATTGAGCGCTTTTTCCACCGCGCTGGGCGTGATCTCGTGCAACTCGATCCGGCGCGGGTCTTTCAGGTGGAGGACGTGCGCAAGATGCCAGGCGATCGCCTCGCCCTCGCGATCCGGGTCAGATGCCAGGAGGACGACGGAGGCCCCCTTGGCGGCGGCCTTCAATTCCTTGATCGTTGATTCCTTGCCTGGAATCGTCACGTATTCCGGCTTGAAGGAATGCTCGATGTCGATGCCAAGCGTGCTCTTCGGCAAGTCGCGCACATGACCCATCGAAGCACGGATGTCGTACTTGGCACCAAGAAACCGGCCAAGCGTCTTGGCCTTCGCAGGAGATTCAACGATGATCAATGGGTTTGCCATGTCAGTCTCGAGAGCAGCGCGTGACCCCACCGCAGTCGCCGATTATATAGCCGCTCATTTCCAGCAACGTCAAGCGCCGACTCACTTCCTTGATGTCAAGGTTCATCATGACCGCCAGGTCATCATGATGGCGCGGTTGTACCCAGTCAAGCAATTCCCAAACGGCAAGAAGCTCGAGATCTTGCGGTCCTGAATCCGCGCGCGTACGCGCACGCGTGCGCGCGTGTATGCGCGCCTGCGCCCGCGCGCGTGCGTGCGAGAGATCGGCAAACTCATCGAGCACATCCTCGACCGCTTGGACCAGCTTCGCGCCATCCTTGATGAGCTGATGCCCACCGGTCGCCAGGGGATTCTCGATGCTGCCCGGAACGCAGAAGACGTCGCGCCCCTGCTCTAAGGCCATGCGGGCGGTGATCAGCGCACCGCTTCGCTGCGCCGCCTCGACCACGATCACGCCGAGGCTGAGACCGCTGATGATCCGATTGCGCACCGGAAAGCGACCGGGCAGCGGCAGCGTGCCGTCTTCCGCCTCGGTAACGACGGCGCCGGACTGCGCAATCGCGTGCGCCAGCTCAGCATGCTCCGGCGGGTAGACGCGGTCGAGGCCGGTCGCCATCACGGCGACGGTCGGGCTCGTGCCTTCGAGAGCACCACGATGGGCGGCCGCATCGATACCGCGTGCCAGCCCGCTGACGACGACCACGCCGGCGTCTGAAAGATCCCGAGCCAGCCGGCGCGCGGCACGTTGACCGTAGGGCGTCGCCCGGCGGGAACCAACGATCGCGATCATGGGCTCCGCCGGCAGCCGGCCGCTGACGTAGAGCCGCGGCGGCGGATCGTGGATCTGCTTGAGCAGGGCCGGATAATCCGGATCGCGCAGCGCGATCGTCCTCATCCGCTCTCGCGGTACTGGAGTGCCTCCGCGATGTGCGCCTCTTCGATCTCAGCGCCCTCCTCCAGGTCGGCGATGGTCCGCGCCACGCGCAGGACCCGATGGACGCCGCGACCACTGAGCTGCAGCCGCTCGGCGGCCGCCTCGAGCAATGCCTGGCCGGCGGCACCCAACGCCGCATCGCGCTTCAGCTGTGGACCGGTCAGCGCGCCATTCAGTGGACCCTGCGGGCGCCGCTGCGCCTGGCGCTGGCGTGCCCGCTGGACGCGCTCGCGGACGGCGGCGCTGGATTCGGCGACCAGCGTGGTCCGCAACAGCTCGCCAGCCGGCTGCCGTGGGACCAGGACCTGGAGATCGATCCGGTCGCGGATCGGTCCCGACAGCCGGACGCGATACCGTTGGCGATCCAGCGGCGTGCATTCGCAGAGTCGCCGCGGGTCACCCGAAAAGCCGCAGGGGCACGGATTGGCCGCTGCCACCAGGATGAAGCGGCCGGGCAGCACCGCATGCCCGCGCGAGCGGGCCACCGCCAGCCGACCCTCCTCCAGCGGCTGCCGCAGCGATTCGAGCGCGTCCCGGTGGAACTCTGTGATCTCGTCCATGAAGAGCACGCCCCGATGCGCCCTGGTGACTTCGCCCGGCCTGGGCGCAACCCCGCCGCCGCCGACCAGCGCCGCCGCCGAGATGGTGTGGTGGGGGGCGCGGAAGGGCGCCATCTCCAGTAGGCCCGCACCGGCGGGCAACATGCCGACACAGGAGGCGATCGACGTCACCTCGACCGCCTCGCACCGGTTCAGCGGCGGCAGGACCCCGGGGAGCGCCCTGGCCAGCAGCGTCTTGCCGGCGCCGGGCGGACCGACCAATAAGAGATGATGCGCGCCCGCAGCGGCGACTTCCAGCGCGCGCTTGGCATGGGCCTGGCCAGAGATCTCGGCCAGGTCGACGGAAGGCGTCAGGGCGGGAGGCGTTCCCGGCTCAAGGGCCACCGGCTCTTCCAGGGGCATGCCTTCTTCCCAGTGGGCCTTGAGCTGCCGGAAATGGTTGACGCCGATCACCGGCGCCGTCGTCGCGATCCTCGCCTCCGCGACGTTAGCCCTCGGCACGTAAAAGCGCCGGATCCCCAGCCGCTCGAGGTGCGCGATGATCGCCAGGGTGCCGCGGATCGGACGGACCGAGCCGTCCAGCGCCAGCTCGCCCAGCCAGGCGGCGTCCGGGGGGAGGCCGCGATCCTCCCCGGCGTTCACGATCGCCGCTGCCATCGCCAGGTCGAAGCCGCTCCCCTCTTTGGGCAGCTGAGCCGGCGCGAGGTTGACGGTCACCTTGCGGCCGGGAAACTGAAACCCGCTGTTGTTGATGGCGATCTTCACCCGCTCGCGAGCCTCCTGGAGCGCCCGGTCGCCGAGTCCCACGATGTGAAACCCGGGAAGCCCGTCGGCAATATCCGCCTCTACCTCAACCCGGACGCCGTCGAGGCCGAAGACCGTCCCGGACAGGGCCCTGGCCAGCACCAGGGTTGATCTTACACTTTTTTGTCTATCTGTGTCAGCCAGTGGTGGGCGTCTGCGGATTCGCCACCACGGCCTGACGACGCTTCGGCTCGCGCAGCGCCATGAATCCCTGAACGAGGAAAAACAAGACCACCAGCCGAATCCAGATCCCCCGAATGCCGCCGGCTACCACGGTCAGGATGGCATCGATCCCGTAAAGGCCGAGCGCGATCCCTAACGCCAGCAGCGAACCTCGCATCGTAAAGTACCCCAGGACGATCAGGATGAGGCCCTCGACGGCCACGATCCACCCGCTGCCGAATAGTTCCAGCAGGGCATCGACCCGGCCCAGCTCGGCCACCAGGCCGAGCAGCAAGGTCAGCGCCCCAACGATATAGAGCGCGAGGTAGGCGTTGCGTTGCCGGCTCCGAAGTTTCGATTCGTCGACTGCCTTCGCCATCGTGATCCTCCCGTCCCCGATGCGTGGCCGACACGTTCCCCTCACATCGTCGTACTCTCGCGGTGATCGCACAAGGCATGCAGTTGAAAATCGTGGCGGCTCAGGGTCTCGGCTGGCTGACCGGCCTGCCGTTTCGCCTCAACCCCCGTATTCGCATCGGGCCGGGGTTGCTCGGGAACGGCCGGTTGCGCATTCAGGGGCCCGGACGCGTCGTGCTGGAGGCGGATGTCAATGCCTGGTCGCATGCCGAGGTCAACCGTCTGATCACCACCCGCCCCGGGGCGATGATCCACATCGGCCGCCATGCGCGGCTCAACGGCTGCACCATCATCGCTGCCGAGCGGGTCGAGGTCGGCGCCGACTGCGTGCTTGGTTCCTGTGAGATTCGCGACCAGCTCCCCTATTCCGAATCGCCGGAGGATCGCCGCCAGCCGGGCCGGCCGCGGCCCGTCGTGATCGAGGACAACGTGTGGATTGGCGGGCAGGTCTCGGTCCTCCCCGGTGTCCGGATCGGGCGCGACTCGGTGGTGGGCATCCACGCGGTCCTCTTTCACGAGGTCCCACCGGGCGTCATCGTCGGCGGCAATCCGGCCCGTGTGCTTCGCCGGCTTGATGCCGGCGTCGGCGGGGGATAATCGACATCAGTGAAGGCCAATCCCCCGCCGACCATATGCGATCAGTGCAAGCAGATGCCACGCTGGGAACGCATCAGTGGTCCGGATCAATCCGTGCGCCTCGAGGACGGACGGCAGGTGGTGCGCCGAGGCCAGGTCTGGGTGTGCACCCACTGCGGCCACCAGGTACCGATCTCGTTCGAGGCCTGGACCTGAAGGCTCAGCCGCACACCTCCAACGTGGATCCGGCGCTGGCCCGGCTCGACCGTCTCCAGCACAACCTGGTGGAGCGGGTGCGCCGGACCATCGACACAGCACCTCCGCTGGTGCGCGCAAGCGTGCTGATTCCGCTGCTGATGCGTGGCAGCGGCCTCGAGCTGCTGCTGACCCGCCGGACGGATACCGTCCTGACGCACAAGGGCCAGATCTCGTTTCCCGGCGGGCAGCGAGAGGAGTCTGACGTGGAAGCGATCGAAACGGCGCTGCGCGAAAGCTACGAGGAGATTGGTCTCGAACCCTCCCGGGTGACGGTGCTCGGCGAGCTGGACGACGTCTTCACCGCGGTCAGCAGGTTTGTGATCACGCCGGTGGTCGGCCTGGTCGAGGGCGGCATCGAGGACCTGCGCCCGGCGCCGGACGAGGTCAAGAGCCTGCTGATGGTGCCGGTCGATCGCCTGCTCTACCCGAGGGTGCACACGACCGAGACCCGTAGCGTCGGGGAGCAGCGCTACCGCATCCACTATTACACGGTCGGCGAGGACGTCATCTGGGGCGCGACCGGACGGATCGTGTACCAGTTCCTCAAGGCCTGGGAAGACGCCGCCTGAAGACGCCTGGCGCGTTTCTCGACGAGTCCATTCAGTCGCAAGCCGACGCGCTGGAGAGACTCCTGCGGGACCCGCCACCGCCGTCCGCCGTGGCACGACTGTCCGGGTGCTCGCGCATCTTTCTGGTCGGCACCGGGACCAGTTACCACGGCGCGCTGTTCGGTCAATATTTGCTGCGGAGGGCCGGCGTCGAGGCCTGGGCGATTCCGGCGTTCGAGTTCGCCAACTATCCACCGACCATAAAAGGCAGCGACGGCCTGGTGCTGCTGAGCCATCGAGGCACCAAGCGCTTCAGCCAGGCGGTGCTCGAAGGGTTCAATCGCCATTCCCACTGGCTGGCCATCACGGGCGAGGGCTCTCCGCTGCACGGCGCGGGGATCCTCACCACGGTGCCCCAGGAGCGGTCCCCAGTGCACACGGCCAGCCACACCGGGGCGATGCTCCGGCTGGCCCAACTGGCGGTCGCGCTCGGTGCGCCACCCTGGAACGCTGAGCTCGCGCGCGTGCCTGACGCCATCCGGACGGCGCTGAGGCTACGCCCGCAGGTCGTCGCGGCTCTCGATCGGCTCGAGTTGGGACACGTTGTCCACTTCGTCGGCGGCGGTCCCGCGTGCGCCACGGCGCTCGAGGGGGCGCTGAAGCTACGGGAGGCATCCTACGTGAGCGCCGAGGGCCATGAGCTGGAAAGCATCCTGCACGGGCCGCTCATCAGCCTGCAGGCGGAGGACTCGGTCGTGATGGTGGCGCAATCCGGCGCGGCCCTGGAGCGGACGGCCGAGCTGGCGGCGGCCATCCACGAGATCGGCGCCAGCACCGTCGCCGTCGGTCCCGCGGCCGCCAGCCTCACCGCGACGACCGTTCGACTGGAAACGCCGGCGATCGATGAACTGCTGGCTCCGATGGTCAACGTGGTCCCCTTGCAGTGGCTGGCGCTGGAGGTATCGCGACGATTAGGCGTCGACGCGGACAGCTTCCGTTCGGTCGGCCGCTACGCCGCAGCCCAATCCAAGTTCACCCTGTAGATCCATCCCGCCGTCAGGGAGCGTTGACCACTTCGACCCAGCGCATGACCAGCGGAGCGCCATCAGCGGCGTGAATCGGTACCAGGTGTCCATCAAGCTCGCTCGACACCGTCAGGGTGTAGTGGAAGACGCCGGCTCGGCTTGCCACTCCGCTAAAGAAGATATTTTGGCGCTCCAGGGTTGGAATCGCGCCGCAGTCCAGTATGCCTTCCCTGATCTGGCAGGCACTCAGGTCGTTCGTTATCGATCCATGCTGGAGGAGCCAGTTGCTCTGCCCGACAAAAGTGAGAACCACATGGCGAACGGGCCGGTCGAAGTCTTGGATGAAGACCTGGACCTTTGCGCGGCCACCCACGATCGTTTGATAGGTCGCGCTGCCACCAACGTGTCCGATGACGGGCGGCGTGCCGGCACGGGAAGCGGAACCGCAGCCCACCAGGGCAGCAGCGAGGATCGATAGTCCCACCGCTGCGCGGGTCACGGCCCGACCTCGAGGCTGAGGTTGAGGATCCGCCCGATGTCAGCGCAGGTGGCACGGTCCCCACAACTCGGATCATCGTCGAATCGCAGCAAGACGTTCCCAG
>Ga0070707_100000753_pt1 | contig 31916 bp, 27 predicted proteins | sample KBSK5502metaG_FD_65468 | JGI IMG/M metagenome (GOLD analysis project Ga0070707, IMG submission 65468) | Corn, switchgrass and miscanthus rhizosphere microbial communities from Kellogg Biological Station, Michigan, USA - KBS K5-50-2 metaG | ecosystem: Host-associated > Plants > Roots >... | reverse complement strand
GTTGGTAGCCATAAAGCTAGCCAGGGCAAGGATGGTAAGAACGCTCAATAGTTTCATTATGGTTATTGAATAATAATTATTATTTCTGCAGTTGGTTCTGGGCTGCTTGTCCTCGTCTTGAGGCAAGTAGCGAAAGGACCGCGATTCTTGATAATTCCAATAAGAATTGTCAAGACTATACTCCTTCCGCCCTGGTATAATTAAATCGGAATCCCGAACCGATTGGGATGTATCGATCAGAACGATTTTCTACTGACACCATGTTAGCGCTCGATTCGTTTACCTTACGATTCTTCAACGAATTGGCTGAGCCGGATCACGACGTCGCTGGTTTCTTCTTCCATTCAGCACCACCGAGCAACGGCAGCACAAACAGGTTCGCCGCTATGTCGACCAGCAAACCTGCGAGCACGACCAAACCAAAACGCTGGGTCGGCGGAAAATCCGACAAGACGAAAATCGCGAAGCCTGCGCCGATGATCACGTCGGAGTAAACAATTCCGCGCCATTGTTCTTCCCGCGCAGCGATCCAAGCGCCCCAGCCTTTCTTTCCATCGCGTTGGACGCGGCGCACGCCGAAGACGAGATGAATCATCGAGTCGATCGCGATGCCGATGCAAATATTCGTGGCCGGCGCTGAAATAATATCCACCGGCACATGAAACCAACCGATCCCGCCGAGCATGCACAACGGCATCAGCATCACACTCACCAACATTGCGAACGCGCCGCGAACCGTACGCGCCACGATCCAGGCAATGACGACAAACAACAGATTCAACCAGAACAATCCTGTGACCAGACTCGAGGAGACCAGCTTGGCGAGCCGTCCCTGCAAATAATAAATGCTCCCGACTAGTGCGGGCGTGAATCCATGTTTCCGGCAAATCCCGCGGAGATCGTCCACTACTTCAAGCCGCAACTTGTCGCGACGGGCCTCCACCATTCGTAAAAGAAAAACTGCTTCGGAGCGATCTTCGTTGATAAAACTTTTGGCGACGCGGGCGTACTTCGGCTGCGATTCGATCTCAATAATTTTTTCGTAACTCAACAGGAACGAAAACGGCGTCCGGTCGCCCTCCGCCAACAGCGTCGGCAACGAAATCACCGTCCCGACGTCGTTGTAATTTTCGAAGGCGCCGTGCAGCGTCCACATTTTTTGGTAAGCGGTGTCGGTGTTTAGTTTGCTGCCGTCTGCGGAAGAGACGACGACCGTCAGCGGATTGCTACCGCCGTGGATGTCGACGAATTCCAATCCATCGCGCAATTCTCGATGCGGTTTGAAATAATCGAGCAAGCTTGGATCGGTATTTACTTTTCTGAGACCGAATCCCAAAACGCAGCTCGCGATGATCACGGCCGCGGAAAAAATCGGGAACGGTCGCGCCCAAAATTGTCTCGGTGGTTCGGCCTCGACAATTTTGCTCTCGCGCGGCACGGCCCAGCGCAGAAACGGCGGATACATCACGTAGGCACAAACAAACGCAACGATTGATCCGAGAACGCCGCCGAAGCCGAGCTCACGCAGCGGCTTCGCTTCCACGATTAAGAGGCTCGCGAAACCGAGCGAAGCGCAGATCATCGACCAGAACGAGGGCGGAAACGTCATCCGCAACGCGTCGTTGGCGAGGTCGGTCGATTTTTTTTCTAACTGTCGGCGGCGGTCCGCCAATACCTGCCAGTTGAAAGTCATGTAAACCAAATGCGACATCGCGACGACGAAGACGATCGTGCCGAGATTGACCGTGAGGATGCCAATTCGCCGACCGAAGAGTTGTTGCAACAGCAGCGTCAACAAAACCGCGCTGGTGCAGGCAGAGAACATCCCGAGAAAAATCCGGAGCGACCGGAACATCGCGGCCATGGTGACTCCAAAAAGAATGACGGCGACGAGACTGAAGTAACGGAAGTCGTGAGTAATACTGCGCTTCAGCATCTCCACCACATAGGGAGTTCCGGCGATGTGGATCCGAAAATCTGGTGCATCCGATTCGTGAACGATTTTCTCAAGGCGGGTAACGAGTTTTTCCGGATCGCCTCCGCGGGTGAAGAGGATCACGTTGCTCGATTTCTTATCCTTCGCGATGAGCGACCGGCTCCAAAACGGACTCTCGACTGCGTCCTGAAAATTTTTCGGGCCAGAGCTGAGACTCTTCGCGGCCGTGACGCCATCGAGTTGCTCGACCTGCTGCGTCACCTTTTGGATCCGCTCAAAATATCGCGGCGAGGAAATGTCGCTCGACGAAATCGCCAGCACTAACTGCGGCTGCGACGGAAATTGCTCGTCGATCTTTTTCGATTGCCCGAAGCCGGGGTCGCTGGTGGAGAAGAAAAAATTTTCTTCAACGACGGGCTTAAGATCGACAAACACCGCAACGAGGACGAAAAGCGCCGCCGTAACGGCGAGCATTTCCCAATGCGCGCCGGACAATCTTTTCCAAAGTTCGAGCGGAGCTTTCATCACGAGACTCCGCAGGTATATCGGCGCTGGCGGTGACGTTTCGTGCACGCCTGTAAGCGCTTAGACAATTTCGACCGGACACTTCGGCAGCGCCTGCATGAACGCGCGCCCGTACGGCTTCGTCACGATTCGATTGTCCAAAATCACGATGATTCCGCGATCGGTCTTCGTGCGAATCAAACGACCGACGCCTTGTCTCAATTTCAGAATCGCTTCCGGCAACGAATATTCGGTGAAAGCGTCGCCTCCACGTTCCTGCACAAGTTCGAGCTTCGCTTCAATCAACGGTGTATCCGGAACCGCGAACGGCAATCGGGTGATGATCACGTTCGAGAGCGCTTCACCTGGAACATCGACCCCGCTCCAAAAACTGTCCGTGCCGAAAAGTACGCTTCGCGGCGTGGACTTGAATTGCTCGAGTAATTTGGTGCGCGGCGCGCCGCCTCCTTGAACGAGCAGATTCATTCCCTGGTCGGCAAAAAATCTTTCCATTGCGCCGGCGACCTGCTGCATGTCGCGATAGCTCGTGAAAAGCACGAACGCGGCGCCATCGGTTTCCTTCACGAAATGCGCAATCCAGCGCTCGAGTTCTTGATGATAAGTCGCGTCGCGCGGGTCGGGCATTTTGCGAACGACAAACATTTTCATTTGCTTTTGAAAATCGAACGGGCTGCCGAGTTGCAACGGTTCGGCTTCAGTTGCGCCGATCCGTTCGCGGAAGTAAGCAAGATCGTCGCGCCCCACCGCGAGCGTAGCGCTCGTCATGACGCAGCAGCAATTGTCGCGAAAGATCATTCGCCGCATGACGGGCGCGAGATCGATCGGCGCGGCATTGAGTGAAAGAAATTGCGCCGTCTTGCCGGTGCGTTCGACCCAGTAAACATGTTGCGGCGCGGCCTGCTCGAGGAAAATCGCGATCCCGTCCCGCGCATCGCGGATTCGCCGCGCGAACTCTTGAAGCTCAGCTTTCAAAATTTCGTCGTCGGCGCGTTTCACCACTTCGGCCACGCGCGCCTGAAGCGCGACGAGCCGACTGGTGATCGTGTCCGGAACAAGATCGACATCGCGCACGCGAAACTCGCGGCCTTTGCGAAAATCCGATTTCGATTCCACCGCGTCGAAGAATTTCTCAACGTCGTCGATCAATTCCGCGGCAAGTCGCACACCTTCGGCGTCGCGCATGACGGTGAAGAGTCCTTTCTTCGTCCGCGCGTTGTAGAGCCGTTGAATTGTCGATCTTAGTCCGTATTGCGAAACGACGACGCCGATCTGTTTCGACGCGACTTGTTCGACAGTGTGCGCTTCGTCGAAAATGACGAAGTCGTTTGGAAAAAGGAAACCGCTCTCGCGTTCCGCCTGTTCGGCCGGGCTGCCGAGCAACATGAAAAGCAGCGTGTGATTAAGGACAATCAGATCCGCGGCGAGCAATCGCTTCCGCGCCGTCTGATAAAAACAGCGCGGATTTTGGCTGCACGTTTTCTGAGTGCAGATGTGCGCTTCGCTGCAAACCTGCGACCAAACTTTCGGGTCGGGCTCGATCGACATATCGCTCAGCGAACCGTCGCGAGTTTTACTCGCCCATTCGGCAATTCGCTGGACCTCGTTCTCTTCCGGGCCGGTAAATAATTCCTTGGAACTTTGCAGCGCGCGCTCGAGTCGGCGGGGGCAGATATAATTTTGACGGCCTTTCATCAGCGCGGCTTCGAATTCGACCGGAAGCACTTTTTTCAGAATCGGAATATCTTTTTGCACGAGTTGCTCCTGGAGATTGATCGTGTGCGTCGAAATGATCGCTTTCTTGTGCTGCTCGAGCGCAAACAGGATTGCCGGAACCAAGTAAGCGAGCGATTTGCCGACTCCGGTGCCGGCTTCGACCACCAGATGTCGATCTTCCTCGAGCCCTTGCGCCACCGCCACCGCCATTTGCTGCTGCTGCGGACGGAACTCGAAATTCTTCGCCTTCGAAAGCAGACCGTCCTCGGAAAAGATGGTCCGGACCCTTTCGACAAATTCGGTTCCAAGGGAATCTTTCAGCGCGATCATCGAAATTTGGTTTAATTTAACCCGTGAGACTGCTCGACCGCTACGTCATTCGTAATTTTTTGCAGGCCTACTTTTACTGCATCGCCGGCTTCATCTCGATCTGGCTCATCTTCGACATCAGCGACAACATCTCGACTTTCATCGACGAGAAGTTCGGTTTTATGTTGACGGTGAAGTACTACGCGACCCAGGTGCCGCAAGTTTTTATCATTTTATTGCCGGTCGCGCTCCTGCTCGCGCTTCTGTTTTCTCTCGGGCGAATGTCGCGCGCGAATGAAATCGTTTCGATGTTGACTGCGGGAGTGAGCATTCCGCGCGTGCTCAGACCATTGATCGCCATGGGTCTCGTGACCGTGGGCGCGAGTCTCGCTTTAAATTATTCACTCGCGCCCCACGCCGAACTGGCCAAGAAAAATTTCATCGCCAATGCGCGGGCACACCAGATCACTGTCCAAGGCCAGATTTTTCGCAATCGAACGGACGCGCGGACCTGGTTCGTGCAAAGTTTTCGGCCCGGGCACGATGTTTTCAACACCGTTCAAGTGCTGCAACAGGACGAGCACGATAACATTGTGACCAATTACCTCGCGGCGCGCGCGGTCTATCATCCGGATTCAAAAATCTGGGAGCTCGAGCAGGTGAAAGTGGTGCACTACGATCCAGCCGGAAACATTACTGACGAAAAAGTTCTTCCCTCGCTCAAGATCGACCATTGGAGCGAAACGCCGTTTCGCCTCGGAAGCGCGAATGTACGCGCGGAATATCTGAGTTTTCCCGAGCTTCGCGAATATCTTCATTTCAATTCTGATTTTCCGCGGACTTTGCTCGCACCTTTTCGAACGCATTTGCAATATCGCGTTGCCTTGCCATGGACTTGTCTGGTCGTGGTCTGCATTGCCGCGCCGCTCGGAATCGGTTATTCCCGCCGCGGAGTTTTGGCGAGCGTTGCGAGCGCGATGGTCCTTGTTTTCTCAATGAATTTCCTGACCCATCTTTTTCTCGCGCTTGGCGAAGGCGACCGCATTTCTCCGCTCGCCGCGGCTTGGGCGCCGAATCTCATTTTCACCGCGATCGGCATTTATCTGCTCTATCTGCGCGCGACCAATCGCGAGGCGCCGCGCTTTCAACTCGCGACTGGCCGGCGTATATTTGCCCGATGAATCCGCTGCCGAACGATTGGGCAATCAAGCATCGCGCCGATGCGTGCGCGGCGACGCAGCGGCCGTTCCAGCCGGGCGAATATTTTTACACCCTGCTCTTCCGCGACGAAGGCGATTTTCGCCGGGAAGATTTGAGCGAGGAGGCCTGGAAAAACCGGAACGAGAACATTCAACCGTTCTCGTTTTGGAAAACCCGATACGAACCGTTGCCAACGGAATCCGAACCGCTGGCAAAAGAAAATGCCGAGCAATTGTTTCGGCGATTGATCGCGTCCGAAAACCCACCGGCCAACGCCTGTTACGTTTTAGCGGCAATGCTCGAACGCAAGCGCGTTCTCAAGCAAATCAAAACAGAGAACGCGGAAAAGGGCCGCCTCTTAATATATGAGCACGGCGGGAGTGGCGACGTCTTCATCGTCCCGGACCCCGGCTTGAAACTGGACGAGCTCGAATCCGTCCAGAACGAAGTGACGCAACTGCTCAAAAGCGCCGCCTAAGATCGACAATGAACGCGTTGCCGTGGTTCCAAAATCAGTTTCCGCTTTATCTCGCGCCGATGGCGGGCGTGTCGGACAAAATCTTTCGTCAGCTCTGCAAAGAATACGGGGCCGATGTTCTCACGACTGAGTTTGTTTCAGGGGAAGGAATTTTCCGACGCAATGAGCGCACGCGCGAATATCTTGACTTCGATGAGATCGAACGACCAATCGGCGTCCAACTTTTCGGCGGCGACGCCGAGCACATGTCCGAAGCGGCGAAACAAGTTGTCGATTGGGTCCGCCCCGACTTTGTCGATCTAAACTTCGGTTGCCCGGTAAATAAAGTTGTTTGCAAGAACGGCGGCTCGGCATTGCTCAAAGATTGTCCGACTCTCGCGAGCGTGGCCAGCGCAGTTGTGCGCGCGATCGCGCCTTTGCCAACGACAGCGAAGATCCGGATCGGTTGGGACGCGGATTCGGTCAACGCGGTCCGCGTGGCGAAAATTTTGAGTGACTCCGGAATTTCCGCGCTCACAGTTCACGGCCGTACGCGCGCGCAAGCTTATTCCGGCGCCGCGGATTGGAATGTGATAGGCGAAGTCGCGACTGCAATTTCAATTCCGGTAATCGGCAATGGCGATCTCACGAGCGCAGCCGATGTCGCGAGACGTCGTCGTGAAACTGGAATTGCCGGAGCGATGATTGGTCGGGCGGCGATGAGCACACCGTGGATTTTTCGGGAAACGAAAGCGTGTCTCGCGAACGGCGCGATTGTCGATCCTCCGACGCCGGAGGAACGCTGGAAATTAATTTTGCGCCATTGCGAGTTGATGGTTTCGGATTGGGGCGTGGAAGAACCGGCGATTCGTTCAATGCGCGCGCGGCTGATGGCCTATTCGAGATCGATGCCGGAAGCAAAACGCTTGCGTGAAAAATTCTCGCAGGTCTCGACGATTGCCGAGGTTGAAGCCATCGCGCGCGAAAACATTTCTCAAAGCGAGCTACTTTTCGCGGCAGCATGAGCACTGAAACAGCAACTCCGAATTACAAGACCGGCAACGAAAAGCTGATCCGCGTCACCGAAAAAGCTGCGAACAAGCTGGCATCGTTGCTCGAGCAAAAAGGAAATCCAAATGGGGCGTTGCGGCTTGCGGTCGTGGGCGGCGGTTGTTCCGGCTTGCAGTACGCGATGGATTTGGTCGATGGACCAAAAGAGCGCGACATTCTTGTTCCGACCTCGAGTGTTCGGATCGTGGTCGATCCGAAAAGCGCGCTCTTCGTGAGCGGTTCAGTCCTCGACTACAGCGAGGATTTGCAAAAAGGCGGATTCAAAGTCACTAACCCGAACGCCGTCGCGCACTGTTCGTGCGGCGAAAGTTTCGCGGTGTGACTTTTCCTCCGCCTTTTTAATTTCTCCTTTAACCGTTCGCTTACGGGGTGGCAGAAGGCGAAGCAGAAGGAGAAGCTGATTCTTCAGCGGCTGCCTTTTTCTTCGTGGTCTTCTTCGCCGGCGACGCAGCTGGCGAGGCTTCGGTCGAAGCCGTGGTCTTCTTTGAAGTCGAGGCAGTGCTCTTCTTCGCAGTCGTCGCCTTGGTCGTCGTCCCGGTGGACGTGGCCGTCGTTTCCTCTTTCTTCTGGGTCTGGCAACTGAGGAATACGGTCAACATCAGCGCGGTGATCAAAGACAAAACAGATGTTTTCATAGGATTGTTAAGCTTAACGAAGATCGAGAATGTCGATCCACGACTCGCAGGGCAAGCACTAAAATAGGCGGCTTTTTCCTTCCTAATTTGCGCCCTGTGCTTTTTAATCCGCCCATGAATATTCGCATGCTTTTGGCCGGGATCATTGGCGGTGTCGTCATGTTTATCTGGAACTTCGTTGCGCACGATGTGTTGCCACTTGGCGAAACGGGCGTCCGTGTGATGACGAACGAAGACGCCATCACGAGTGTGCTTCAAACGAATCTCGGTGACAATATGGGCTTTTACATCTTTCCGAGCGGAGGTCTGACTCCGGGCGCGACCCGAGAGCAAAAAGGAGCCGCGATGAAAAAGGCCGAAGAGCAAATGGCGTCGGGTGCTGCTGGCGTCCTCATTTATCGTCCAAAACGGATATTTAACCTGCCGAAACGGCTGGTTATCCAGTTCGCGACCGACGTCGCCGAAGCGCTCCTGGCGGTTTTCCTTCTCGCCCAGACTGGCATTGCTGGTTTTGCCGGGAGAGTTGGCTTTGTTTTGACGGCCGGAATCCTCGCCGCCATTACGACCAATGTTCCTTACGCGAATTGGTACGGTTTTCCGAAGGACTTCACCCTCGGCCAAATGCTGACCCAGATCGTCGGCTTCCTACTCGTCGGGATCGTGGCCGGTTTGATTCTGAAACCGAAAAGTTCGGCGATCGCTTAATCGCGCAATTAATTCGGCGCTGCGTAAATCATTTGCTCCGCTCCCGGCCGTTCTTCGATCAATTCTTCCGCCGGCACAGTGTGGAACGAAACGACAACCCAATCGTCGCCTTTCGGAATCACCGGCCGGTGCCAGATATTTTGCGGAATTGAAATCCAGCGCTTCTCAAACGGCGCGCTCGGATCGCTCACCAAAACGTGCGAGCGCCAGGCGATTTCGGATTCCGTTTCCACATCGTCTGGCGTTCCCATAGCGTCGATTTTCATGTCGCCCGTCCCGGCGAAGGTCATCATTCGTTGATGGCTATTGGGATGGCGTTCGGCTCCGGTGTCCGTGCCGGCACGAAGAATAAAAACCCACACCGATTGAATCACCGCCGGCAACTCGCCGAGCGTTTCGAGCGAGATTGGCTCCCACGCCATCAATGCATCCGGCTTGCCTGCGAGATCGGCGCGCACCCGCTCGACGATTGGCAGTATTCCCGCGCGGACATTTTCGGATCGCAAAACTGCGTCCAGCGTTTCCAATAATGAGCGCTCTTCTTTCGTCATGGCCGTTTCTGTTTATCGTCTTTCCGCAAACATAATGAAAGACGCGTTTACCAAATTTGAACACGAAGGCTGGGAACGGGTTGCGAACAAATACGATTCGACCTGGTCGAGCTCAACGCGTCAATTCATTCCGCCGTTGCTCGACGCGGCAGAAGTTGGTGCGAAGATGTCGATCTTGGATGTCGGCTGCGGACCGGGTTACGTGTCGGCGGCCGCTGCTGTTGAACGCGGCGCGCTCGTGGTCGGACTCGATTTTTCCGCCGAGATGGTCGCAATCGCGAAAAAAATGTTTCCGGGAATCGAATTTCGTCAGGGCGACGCGCAAAATCTTCCGTTCGATGATACTAGCTTCGATCGGGTCGTCGCGAATTTTGCGCTGCTGCATATTTCGGATCCCGGACGCGCGATGGCCGAAGCCTGCCGCGTGCTAAAGACCGGCGGGCGTTTCGCATTCACGACCTGGGCAAAGATTGAAGAGAATCCGTTTGTGAAACTTGTGGACGATGCGATCCAGGCGCACGCAAATCTCGATGTCGACCTTCCGCCCGGTCCGCCGCATTACCTGTTCGAAAGCGAAGAAGAATTTCGGAAGGCGCTCGAGCAAGCCGGTTTCGACGGCGCATCAATGAGTTTCAAGCGCCACCGCATCGAATGGAATGTGCCGAGCGCGCGTTTTATTTTCGACGCCGAATTGAGTGCCGGCGTTCGCACGGCGGGTTTTCTCGCGAAGCAAACGCCGGAGGTTCTTCGCAAAATTCAATCGGCAATCGAAAAAGGCGTCCAGCCCTACGCCAAAGGAAGCGGCTTCGCCATTCCGAAGGCCGCTTACATCGTGGCCGCGTCAAAAAAATAATCGGGCGTGAAGATTCATATTCTCGATACGCGACAACTCGGCCATCCAGGAATCGTTGCCGCAACTGCACTCGAGACGAATGACGGAATCGCGCTCTTTGATACCGGACCGGAATCGACGTTCGACAATGTGATTGTCGATCTTCGCAACGCGGGGTTCGACGCGAAAGACGTCGGCCACGTTTTCTTAAGTCACATTCATTTCGATCATGCCGGCGCAGCGTGGCGATTCGCTGAGCTTGGCGCAAAGATTTACGTCCACCCGCGCGGCGCGCCGCATCTGATCGATCCGGCAAAGCTAGTCGAATCAGCGACGCGCATTTTCGGCGACAACATGCAGCGTCTCTGGGGAAAAATCGCGGCGGTGCCAGCCGAGCGGGTCAAAATTCTCGAAGACAACGAAATGGTGCGCGTGCCACCGTTCGAAATTCGCGCGCTCGCGACACCCGGTCACGCAAGCCATCATCACGTTTATCATTGGAACGATAATGTTTTCGGCGGCGACATCGCCGGCGTTCGAATCGGCAACGGTGCGCCGATTCCGCCATTTGTTCCGCCTGAGCTCAACGTCGAAGCCTGGCGCGATTCGATTGCCAGGATCCGGAAATTGAATCCGGTGAATCTTTATCTACCGCATTTCGGAAAGGTTGGCGGTTCCGTTTCGGAGCATCTCGATCAACTCGATGAACGCGTCGCGCGCTGGGCAGAATGGTTTCGCGAAAAAATTCGCGCCGGTGATGATGAAGTAAAACTTAGATCGACATTCGCCGAGCTCGAACATGCCGAGTTGCGCAACGCCGGCGCGAGCCAAACCGAAATCGAAGGCTACGAAGCGGCCGACCCGAGTTACATGGCGGTCGGCGCGGCGATTCGTTATTGGAAAAAATATCACCCGGAAGCAGTCACGTGAGGTGCCAGAGATAGTGACCGGCGAACAAATGCAGATTCCAAAGAGCGGAAACAAGGAAGACCAACTTCAATGCCAGCGAGAGGGCTCCGCGCTGAGCGTGATAGTTTCGAAAAAGCAGATAGAGAAGAAGCGGAAGGAAATCGAGAGAATAACGGTAACCGAATTGGCGATATCCGACGGCGTAATAAAAAAGCAGCGGCAGCGCGATAACGCAGACGGTCAGGAAGATCCAGCGCGATCTCGCGTCGCGATAATGCAGGCCGAAGAAAACGACGACGAGCCACGGCGCAGTGACAAACAAGCTCATCCCCCACGGGTTAGCGGCGAAAAATGGAAAAGTTAAAACCGGAGCGCCGTCCGCACGGAAAATCGGGACCGGCGAAGCCAAGAACAGCGCGTAAAGATTTGCCGGCACGTGTTGCAAACTGAAAAGGCCGATGCTTCGCGCCTTCGCCGCTGCTTCGGGAATGATTTGGCCGGCGTAACCTTGGTCGAACGGATTCCCAAAACGCGCGTAGTTATAAATCAACAAGAGCAAGAGCACGATTGCTCCGGGAAGAATCGCCATTCCGATGGCGCGCAGCTTTTGCTGAAGACTTCGATTAGCTGACGACAACGTTTCGCCGATAAACCAAAGCAATCCCAAAGCGGCAGTCGCGCGCGTGGCCAGGCAGATCGCAAACAACGAGCCGATAACGAGCGGCCGCGCTTTTCCGGTGATTTCCAGGATCGCAACTAGAAGAACTGCGCAGGTGATGACTTGCGAGAAGTACCAACTCCATGGCCAAACGGCTACGCCGAGAAAAGCGGTCGCGAAACAAAAACCAAAAGCAATATAGAACGAGTCAGTTTGGTCGTAGCCGATTCGTCGCCCGATTCGAAATGCCAGCGCGAACACCGCGATCACGAGCGCGATTTGCAAATACCCTTGAAAGAATGTTTTTCCGAACAGGCCGGCGAGAAACTGAAAGGGAATCAACAGGACGGCGGGAAGAGGACCAAGCGGCCAGTAATGGCGATCGCCCACGGGCGTTGTGTCATCCCAGCCGCCATTGTTCGGCGGTTCAATCAAGTCGAGCCGGCCGTGAAGAAAAGATTGCGCGAGGAGCGAAAACTGTTGCTCAGTGCGAACGCTAAGATTTAACCACAGCGTAACCGCAAAGAACGCCGTCGTGGCGAGGCAAATAGCGACCCAGTGAAGACTAACGCGATTGATTACGCCATTGTCGATCTTCCTCATTGGGACGCGCTTATCATGCGCAAGAAAAACGCGGTTGTGCACGCCTTTTGCTTTCCTAACCGACCGAAGTTCCAATGGCTACGGTTGATCAAGACACCTTCGAACAGTTGCTTCCGCGCGCCTATGAATGGGCGAAAAAGCAGGAGGAATTCGTGCTCGCGCGCGGGACTCCGCTAGGTCCACGGCACATCGCCGATGCGCGTCTCGCCGGCGTCCAGGATTGCGCGCGGGTTCGAGTTTTGGTGGTCGATCGGATCCCGCTTCCGGACGATCCGGCTTTGGCCAAAGCCGCGCGGCGGATGGGCATCATCAGCGAAGACACGCGCTGTATGGGTTTCGGTCATGCGCTCATTATTCGCGTCGACGATTGGAACGATCGCGAATTGATTTTGCATAATCTCGTCCACATCGCGCAATGCGAGCGGAGCGGCGGACTGGAACAATGGTGCCGTCAATATCTTGGCGACCGCAGCAATTGTCCGAACTTCACTATCGGCTCGCTGGAAGAAGAAGCCCGCCACATCGCGCGCGAAATCTGCACCGGCGCCGCCGCCTAATTCTCTTTCGCGGCCAAAGTTTGAATACGGCACGCGCGATGGCCGTCCCTTCTCAAAGGGAAAGGAAACTAGGGCATACAATTAAGGGAAAAAATCAAAACAGCAGGCGCGACAGGTTACATTCTACTTTGGCTGATCGGAATACCGCTTCCGATTTTGTTTCTGATCTTCCTGCTTCGCAGCTGCACATAATATTCCGCGGCCAGCACCGGTCCCGAATTTGATATTGGACGTTCGGCGTTGAGCGTTGGACGTTTTCTGATGATCACTCGAACCGACATCACGGTCTGGATCATTTCGGCGCTGATCGCGGTTGGCATCGGCTGGAGCAAGTACTCCAAATATAAAACGCGCGAAAAAATCGTGCGCGACTTTGCCGCGATGGACCCGGCGCTGCGCGAAAAACTTCTCAGCCGTCTTCAACCCGACCTGCAAATGGAAATTCGTCAGGAGCTGATGAAACGGTTTCGTTTGAAAACAGACATCTGAAAATTGAGCGCTGCGATTTTCGAAATGACCCTGGCGGCCGCGACCGCGGACATCGACGAACAGAACCACGTTAACAACACGGTTTACTTGCGCTGGGTCCAGGAAGTCGCGACTGCGCATTGGAAATCGCTCGCCAGCGCCGACGCACAGAAGGCGATCGGCTGGATCGTGCTGCGACACGAGATCGATTACAAAAACGCGGCGAGTCTGGGCGACGAAATCGTTTTGCGAACGTGGGTCGGTGAAGCGAGCCGTTTGAAATTCGAGCGCTTCACGGAAGTCCGGCGCAAGATCGACAACGTGCTTCTTGCGCAGGCGCGCACGCTTTGGGTGCCGGTTGATTTACGAACCGGAAAGCCCACGCGTGTTTCGGCGGAAGTGCGCGAAAAGTTTTCCGTTTGATCGGCCGCGCGCTCAAGCGGCAACGGATTTCCACTCGTCCGACGTGAGCCTCAGTTTCGCGGCGGCGCAGTTGTCTTCGAGATGTTTGAGATTCTGCGTCCCCGGAATCGGCAGCATCACCGGCGAGCGTTGCAACAACCACGCGAGCGCGACTTGATAAACACTCGCGCTGTGTGCTTTCGCCACCGTTTCTGCTGCAGTCCCACTCAAACCGCGATTCCCACCGACCGGCGCCCATGGAAGGAAGCCGAGATTTTCCTTTTCGCAGTAAGCGAGCGCGTTTTCCCATTTCCGATCGTCAAAATTGTAGCGATTCTGAATGCTGACAATCGGCACAACCTTGCGCGCGCGCTCAATTTCTTCCGGCGAAACTTCCGACAATCCGATGTGCCGAATTTTTCCCGCCTGTTGCGCTTCCTTCAACGCGCCGAGCGATTCTTCGGCCGGCACTTTCTTGTCGATCCGATGCAATTGATACAGATCGACCCGGTCGAGCTTCAATCGCTTCAAACTTTTGTCGACGCATGCTTTCAAATAATCCGGGCGACCATTTGGTTCCCATTGGCCGGGACCGGGCCGGGTCAGTCCGCCTTTGGTCGCGATCACGAGACCTTTCGGATATGGATGAAGCGCTTCGGCGATGAGCAGCTCGCTCGTTTCCGGACCGTAAGCGTCGGCGGTGTCGATCAAATTTACGCCGAGCTCGACCGCGCGTTTCAAAACTGTGATCGCATTCGCGCGGTCCGGCGGCCAACCCCAAATCCCGTCGCCCGTAATGCGCATCGCACCGAAGCCGAGTCGATTCACTTCCAAATCGCCGCCGATTTTGAAAACCGGACTCGCCGCCGCGCCCGGTGAGGCCGTCGATCCAAATAATTTTTGCCCCGTCACAATCGCTGCTCCAGTTCCCAAACTAACTCCCACAAACTTTCGTCGCGTAATCATTTCAAACTCTCAACCCTCAACTCTCAACACTCAACTCTTCATCTATTCGCGCGGGTGCTCGGCATATAAAAAGTGGACGGTCGCAAAACCAGCCGGTCCGATTCCCAAGTCGCCGTGAAAATATAGACCTTCCCGGCTTTCATATTGAGCGCGATTGAAGTCGGCTGACGCGACTGAACATTCGGCAGCGCCAGCAGCGTCACGACGTGCCGGCCCGGTGAGAGAATGCCGCCGTAATGCTGATTGCGCGGAACGTTCGCGACTTTTTTCCCGTCGATCGACACTCGAATCGAAAGATCGGTCCCAAAATTGGGCGCGCGTTGAATGATTAAGCGGGCGCCTTTGCTGCTCGGAATCGGAGTCGGGGTTGGCGTTGCAGGAGCGCGACTTCTCGCCTGAGTTTCAGCGATCGGAAGAAGAATTACGCAGAGCAACACGAAAATCTTCATGACCGAAGTCTACACTTCGGATTCTCCGATAACCAACATTCAATAACCGCGTTCCTGGAGACTAATCTTTGCCAAGCCGCGTTTTTCTATCCCAGCGCGCGCGTTGCTCAAGAATTTGACGGAGATAAGCGCAATCGCACGGTTTCGATAAATGATGATCAAACCCGGTGAGCTTGGCGATGCGAACGTCGCTCGGATAAGCGTAACCGGACAACGCAATTGCCAGGATTGTTTTCCCGCGACGCCGCGCTTCACTCACGAGCGCGTAACCGGTGCCGTCGGGCAACGCGATATCACTTACGATGACGTCGACCGGCGGTTCAGTATCGAGCCGGTTCAAACCGCCCTTGAGCGTATCAGCCGGCGAAACTTCATAGCCCCAACGACGTAGCAATCCGGTAAGGACTTCCCTCGTGTCCTGATGATCCTCCACCACTAAAATGCGCATATCGGCCTCTTCCCTTGGACTGGCATCTGAATCGGAGCAGCCCCAAAGTCCGGTTGTATGCCGGCGGAAGATTTTTTAGTTATCGATGATTAATTTATCTGCATGAGCCGCAAGATCGACATCCTCACCCGCGAATTCACGATCGAAGATTACGACGCGACGCTTGAGTTGTGGCGCCGGGTCGAGGGGCTTGACGTTGCCGAAGGCGATGACCGCGAGACGATTAGTCGATTCCTGAAACGAAACCATGGATTGAGCCGCGTCGCGACCGACGGATCGAGAATTATAGGTGCCGCCTTGTGCGGTCACGACGGCCGCCGCGGATATATTTATCATCTTGCAGTGGATCCGGCATATCACGGCCGCGGGATCGGGAAGCAATTGATGAACGAATGTTTAAAAGGCTTGAAGCGCGCCGGCCTTCAGCGCGCAAATATTTTGGTGGCGAAAGATAATCCGCGCGGTCGCGATTTCTGGCGGCGCAATGGCTGGGAAGATCTCGACGGCGCGGCCGCGATGGGAATCGATGTCTGAGAACGACGCTTACGAAGAATTGTGCGCTTACACGCTTATCCTTGGCGATCCCGCATTCATTCATCAACACGTGGTGGACGCGTTCGCCGCGCAGAATGCGGATGAGCGCACAAAGCCGATCAAATTAGCATTCGCGTTGATTGGTCTCTATTTGCATCTGGAAAAACAATTCTCGGGGCGAGAAGTCCAGCGCGCGCATCAATTTCTCGCGGCCAAAAAAAGATCGTGGCCGTTATTTCCATTGCCGCAGGACCGGGGCGCCTTGAGGGCAAAGGATGTAATAGCGACTGAGCCGGGACCCCGGCGCGACGCGGCGATCCATCAGTGGTGCGCGTCAGTTTGGAACGCATATCACACGAGCCACGAACTTGTTAAAGACTTCATCCCCAACGCCGAAATCCTGAAGACTAAAATTTAAGCTCCAGATATTTTTACGCCTGATACGGCCATTTTCTTGTCGATTCCGAATCTTAAGACAGTCGCAAGCGCGTTTCGAACACGAATGCGTGGGACGGCGGATTATGGGAAATCGTTGGAAAGCACGCGTTTCGAAGCATCGGGCTTTCGCCACGCTTCTTTTTTGTTTGTCGAGCGCCTTGTTCGCAGTGCTCTCGCTAGCCAACCCGGGCTTGCTATCGAGCTCGGGAACAATAGTCGAGAATTGGCGGCAGTTCACGCCGACAACGCTGAGTGAACGACAACACGCGAGCATCGCCTTTCTTGCCCCTTATTCGCAGTTGATTGTCTTTGGCGGCGACAATTCTGTTGGCGTTCTAAACGACACGTGGACATTCAACGGGACACGCTGGAACCGATCACAGCCGGCGCAATCACCAGACGCGCGCACGAGCGCGTCAATGGTTTACAATCCAGATTCGAAAACGCTGATCCTTTTCGGCGGAGATACGCACACTGCGCCGAACGGATTGCGCAATGACACGTGGAGCTTTGATGGCACGACGTGGGCACAACTGAAGCCGCAACATCAACCGCCTCCGCGTTACGACGCGGCGATGGCATACGATCCAATCAATCACGAGATCGTTCTCTTCGGGGGATTTGTCGATCAAGTTGGGTTCGTCAACGATACCTGGACATTCGACGGCAATGATTGGACGCAACGCAGCAGTGGCGCTGGCACCGACCCATCACAGCGTTACGGCGCAGCGATTGCATTCGATTCCGTAACAAGCAGCGTGATTTTGTTCGGCGGACTCGGATTCAACGATGCAGGCACCTCCGTATTCGAGAGCGACACGTGGTCGTGGAAAAATCATCAGTGGAAGCAATTGAATCCGACAACTTCGCCGCCGGGGCGCTGGGAACCAGCGATGAGCGAAAACGCGAGTGGCGGTGTGACATTGTTTGGCGGATACGCCGACAGCGGAATTCCACACGGCCCCGCCTCCAATTTCAGCGACACGTGGTTATGGGACGGAACTACGTGGGCTCAATCAAGTGCGACCGGACCGGGCGGACGTTATGGAACGACAATGGCAAATGATCCAGCGCTCGGAGTAGTGATTGTGGGAGGCTGCTGCAATTCAGTCGGCGGTTTTTACACCGATACTTGGAGCTTCGACGGAAATTCCTGGATTGCTCACGCGCCGACAGATGCGCCGTCGGTGCGCGATGGCGCGATCATGATCAATGATGTCGATCTTGCCCAAGTGGTTTTATTCGGCGGTTTCGGCGGCGACGGATTTCTTGGCGACACCTGGATTGAGAAAAACAGCGTTTGGTCGCAATTGAATACGACGAGCGCGCCGCCGGGACGTTTTGCCGGAAATTTTGCGTATGACGAGCAACATCGAGTCGGTGTTCTCTTCGGCGGCCAGTCTGGTCCGAATAGCGGTTGTTCGCTGTATCCGGACGATTTGAATCTGAATCATTTCTGCGACGACACGTGGACGTTCGACGGGCAAGCATGGACGCGGCGCGCGATCACCGTGAATTCGCCGCCGTACCGCTCGCTGGCAGCGATGGCCTACGACGGCGATACACAGCAAACGGTTTTGTTTGGCGGACATTCAGGACAAGATGTGATCAGCGATACGTGGACCTGGAATGGCACGACGTGGACGCAACAATCACCTTCGCACACCCCGCCGGGCGAAGTCGGCGCTGCACCGGGCCTCGAAGTACCGGCAATGGCTTGGGATCCGTTGCATCATCAGCTGATTTTGTTTGGCGGCGAAGGTGACGGACCGAACGGTCCGGAAATTTTCAACGAAACCTGGATGTGGACCGGCTCGGATTGGCAACAATTACATCCGCCGAACTCGCCGCCGCCGTTGCGCGCTGCAACTATCAATTTCGATCCGGTCGCCGGCGGATTGGTGCTGACATCCGGGCAGGGAAACAATGGTCCCGGAGTTTTCGGTACGTATTCGGACAGCTGGCTATGGGATGGCACAACGTGGACGCGATTAACCTCCGCAAACGCTCCGCCGCCGCGCGATTTCGCAGCCGCAGCATTCGACTCAATTGCGCAATCGACGGTCCTATTTGGCGGCGCAGGTGATGACGGTTTACTGAGCGACAGTTGGGCGTTCGGAGTCAGCGTCGCGTCTCCAACACCGACGCCTCAACCGACAATTCAGGCCAGCACATATCTCGGCGGCTCAGGTTTCGAAATCACATGGGCGACCGCGACGGACTCGAACGGGAATGTTTACATCGCGGGCGACGTGCAGCCCGGAATCGGACAGACGACAGCCGATCTTCCGGTAACGCAACATGCGCTACAAAAAACTTACGGCGGTGGCGGTCAAGATGGATTCGTCGCGAAGTTCGACAAGGATGGAAATCTGCTTTGGTCCACTTATTTGGGCGGCAACGATTGGGACGGCGTTTACGGATTGGCAGTGGATGCAAATGGCAATGCCGTCGTCACCGGCGTGACTGCGTCGAGCGATTTTCCGTTCACCAACAATGCGGTACAGAAAACGGTCACAGGTGACGCGGCATTCGTCACCGTGATCAGCGCTGACGGCACGAACGTTCTTTATTCAACCTATCTTGGTGGCACGCAATCAGATGGCGGCATTCCGCTGCCGGTGAATCTTTTTCATCTGAATCCAGACGCAAGTGTGGAAACAATCGGCGTCGGAATCGCCGTCGGACCGGATGGTAATCTGTACGTCGTCGGGGAAACGAACACGCTCGACATGCCGATCACCTCCGGCGCAGCTCAGTCGCTAATCGGCGGCGAAGTTGATGGATTTATTGCGCGAATCGACACCACGAAAAGCGGAAGCGCGGGATTAATTTATTCGACCTATATCGGCGGGGCACTCGGCGACTTTTGCGCGGCGGTCGCTGTCGATCCAGCGGGAAATGCGTTTGTTACTGGCGAAACGCAGTCCGCCAATTTCCCGACAACGCTCGGGGCTTTTCAGCGTGTTTACGCACGCGGCACGGACGCGTTCGTCGCGAAACTGAATCCGACTGGATCGACGTTGATTTACTCCACGTTGGTCAGCGGAACTCAGGGAGGCAGCGCGGCGGCCGGCACAAATTACAACGCATCGTCCGTGATCGCGATCGATTCCGCGGGCCACGCCTTCATCGCCGGCGAAACCAACGCGACCGATTTCCCGACGACCGCGGGAGTGGAGCAACCGGTTTTCGCCGGCCAGGATGACGGATTCGTCACTGAACTTTCGGCAGATGGATCTGCGCTGGTGTTTTCAACTTATCTCGGCGCAAGCGATTACGACGGATTGTTTGGTCTCAAACTGGACAACGACGGAAACATTTTCGTCGATGGTTATAGCGCAAGTCACGATTTGCCGCTCGTGCGTGCGTTTCAGCCGAATTTCGGCGGCTACTATGACGCTTGGGTGGCTGAGCTTTCGCCCGGTGGCACGACCCTGCTCTTCTCGTCCTATCTTGGCGGAAATGACCAGGATTCGTGTTACGGAGTGGATCTGCGAAATGATCGGCTTTATCTCGCCGGCCGGACTGCTTCAAACGATTTTCCGGTAACTGCTAACGCTCCACAAAAGATCTACGGCGGCGGAGTTTGGGACAACTTCCTCACCATTGTCGATCTTAGCGGCGCAACTCCGAGCCCGACACCAACGCCAACAGCGACTGCGAGCGCGACACCAACCAGTACTCCGACGCCGACTCCAACTGTAACCGCTACTCCAACGCCAAGTCCTACGCCGACGGCAACACCGTCACCCACGCCTAGTGCGACCGCGACGCCAACGCCGAGCCCAACAATTACGCCAACCGCAACTCCCACTCCGACTCCCACGGCAACACCAACGCCTACCGCCACGCCAACCCCAACAGTCACCCCAACACCGATCGCTGGACCGACACCGAAAATTAGTATTGCCGTTTCGCCGACTCAGATTCATTCAGGCGAAGACGCGACCTTTACTGTTTTGGCCTCATCTGCCACGTCTCAATCGACCACGGTCAACTACTCAATCAGCGGCAGCGCAAAATTGGGCAGTGATTACACTCTGAGCAGTACGCCAGGACAGGTAACCATTCCCGCCGGGCAATCGTCAGGCACCGTCACGTTGCATTCGACGAGCGCCATGCAGAAAAAGAAAAAGACAGCGAGCATGATCCTGCAATCGAGCACTGGCTACAAAGTCGGCACGCCGAAGAAGGCGACCCTGACAATCACACCGTAGGACAGCGACTTACCGGAACGACGAAGATCGACATCACCCGTTTCGGTTCAATTAACACGAAGAATTTGGCCCACGCATAGGACCAATTCGAGGCGCGAATCCGATTTAGACGTTCAGACCCAATGGAGACAACTCGCAGAGCAGGTTTCTTCAACGCGCGCGTGGTCATCGCCTCGGCACTGTGCTCAAGTGGTGTGCTCCTCGCAATCGTGAGTATGGCAAGCACACAGTTGTCCGCTCTTTTCGGAACGGCTTTGCCGCAGCCGCAGAGCGGCCACGTTGTGACACTTGCTCCCGGTTCGCAAGTTCGTGAGACCCTTTATGATAATACGGGATCGCCGGGCGGCTCGAGTTCGAGTGATCCTCCAGCTACCCCATCAACGTCGGGTCTCGGCGGCTCTGATCGGTTTCGCATTACGTCTGTCTTAGGGTCGGGTACATGCGAGGGGTTACCGGCGTCAGATGCATCCATAGTACCGGGGAGTCTCGCAATTGGGAAGACAGGCCAACTGGTGTTCCACGAAGGTTTCGGCCATACCGAAATGGTCCGGCAGATTCGTTCGGATGGAACGATTACGTCCCTAGCATGGGCGCGTAGTTCGCCACCGACCGACATCACCGGACACTCGCTCGACAGCGTTTCCCGCTTTGGCGTCCCAAATGACATCCCGGGCTTGCCGCAGCTTCTTTCAATAGCGGACGTGGCAATTGACGCGCAAGGTCGGGTACTCGTAGTTGATCGCGTTGCTCGACGTGTTTTCATGGTCGATGGAAAATCGGCGGTACCGGTCGCTGGAACGGGAGCTCAGGATGCTGATAGCGGTGGCGATGGGGGACCAGCAGTGAATGCAACGTTCAACGACCCACAAACCATTGGCCTGGATGGTGACGGGAACGTCTATGTGACTGATCAGCGAAAAGACGGCTCGTTTGTTATTCGCTTTATTAACGCGGGATGTAATCCCCGCACATTTTACGCAGGTACGCCACAAGCCATCACGGTCGAACCGGGCAATATCGCGACGATTGCAGGCGGGGGTACAGACACATCAGATGGGGCGTCGGCAACAAATGCCAGCCTTTCTGTGTTAGGCCGAGTCACTACCGATTCACAGGGTGATCTCTTCTTCTCTACTATTGACTTCAACTCCACAACATTTTCATTCACTAGTAGGGTACGAGCGATCAACATCGGCAGCGCATCCATCACTGCCAATGCCGTTACTATTGCGCCCGGCACAGTTCAGACATTAGCTGGTGGTCCGAGCCTGGTGTCCCAGGACGGTATTCCAGCGAGAGAGGCGAGCATTGATCTCTTCTTTTCTCAACCGGTCGCTTTAGACAAATCCGGTAATCTATACTTCGCGGAGTTTCGAAACAACGATATCAAACGAGTAGACACCCAAGGCATCATCACCACTTACGCCGGCAACGGTAGCCATTCGTATACGCCTCCCGGCGGGGCGCGTGGATCCACCACAACACCAGGTCCGACTGACGTGATCATCGGACTAGATAAGACAACATTGTTCTATGCCGGTGAAAGCGAGTACGAAATTCGTGCGATCGGATCTGATGGCGTTGTCCAACAGATAGCCGGGAATGGCTTGTATCGTTACTGCGGCGACGGCCACTCAGCGACTTCGCCGAACGTTCTGTTCGAGCCGATGGCTCACATCGAGGAGCCATCGGGCGGCCCGGCGGCAGTAACCGATGCAGCCGGCAACATTTATTTCTGCGATTTTGGCAATAATGTGATTCGAAAAATCGCGCTCGACGGCACTCTTAGCACCGTAGTTGGCAAAGCAAAACCTTGCGCGGAGGACCCTGGGAGCCACACTGGTTGCCACGGTTCATTTGGCGGCGATGGTGGCCCCTACAAGGATGCTCAGCTCAACGCACCTTACGGCTTGGCCATAGACGATCATGGCTTGTTCATTAGCGACTGGGCCAACAGAGCAGTGCGCTATGCAAATTTGTCGAACGAGACAGTTCAACGTCTAGGAGTTACCATCGCACCGGGTAACATCGACAGAGTTGCAGGAATCGGGCCGTTTGATGCCGCCACTGTGGGAACCTTGTGTCCTGTCGATCCATATAATCTTACTGGACTTCCACCTGGAGTTACGCTCAAGGCTCGAACCTCATGTGCTAATCCACTGGCGATTGCTCTTCTGCCGGGCGGCGATTTGACTTTCGCGGATTTTGATAGAAACGCGATCTGGCGCGTGGACGCCTCTGGCACTTTAAGCTTGGTTGCAGGACGTAGCGCTGCGAACGGCTACAGTGTGCAGAGCGATCCGGACTATGGCGGATGTAACACCGACGGCGGACCTGCAACGGAGTATGCTTTGTGCGGGCCAACCTCTCTTAGTGTGGATCAATTTGGAAATATCTATACTGGCTTGCAGGGAGGGGCAGGCGTAATTGCATTCAGGACCGGCAGTACAGATTCTGAGCGCGTTGACTACATCAATTTGGGATCCTCAGCAGTGACAGTCCATGGCGTTACTGTTGGCCCCGGTGACATTCAGCGTGTCGCGGGCCGCGCAAAATCGACTTCAGAATTTCTATCTTGCACCCCAAGTTCGGGTGACGGTGGTCCGGCGCTGGGTGCAGGTCTTTGTTCACTGCGAGGAGTGGCAGCACAAGGCGATCTATTGTTCTTCTCTGACGCATGGAATGATCGTGTTCGAGTTGTCGATGGCGCCGGTATGATAGATACCTTTGCTGGCGCTGGCACTCCATTAGGAGAGGGAGCATCCGGCGGTTTGCCAGACCCGTTCGCGGGCGGCTATGCGGGTGACGGTGGACCGCCTGAGCCTGCACGGCTTCTGATTCCTGGCCAACTCGCTGCGCCATCGCCGCAAAACGGCTTCTTGCTCATAGCCGATAACAATAACCTGCGCGTGCGGATGGTGGTGGACTGTGCCGGCGCAGGCGCGGGCACGCCGGCATGCACGGCCACTCCGACGCCCACACCAACGGCGACGCCTCAACCCACACCATTCTCGTTATCCAGTTGCAGCCCCGGTCCGACTCCGACTCCTACAGTTACTCCAACCCCGACAGCTACTTTAACTCCATCACCAACACCAGCCGCAACGCCGACAGCGACGCCAACCGTAACACCAACGGCGAGTCCTACGCCAACCGTGACCGCGACGCCTTCGCCAACGGCAACGCCAAGCCCTACGTCTACGCCTACTGCAACAACAACTCCGACGCCGACAGCAACGCCAAGCGTCACACCAACTCCAACGATTACGCCAACGCCGAGCCCAACAATTACGCCAACCGCAACTCCCACTCCGACTCCCACGGCAACACCAACGGCGACACCGACTGCGACGCCTACGCCAACAGCAACGCCGACACCGACTCCATCACCGAGCGGCACGCCATCAGTAAGCGTAACTGTTTCGCCTTCACAGATTCATCAAGGCGAGGACGCAACCTTTACAGTTTCGGCGGCGTCAGCGGCTGCGCAATCGATCACGATCAACTATTCAGCCAGTGGAAGCGCAAAGCTCGGATCCGATTACACGCTGAGCGGCAACCCGGGTCAGATCGACATCGCCGCCGGTCAATCCTCCGCGACCATCACGTTGCACTCCAACGTCAACACTTCGGCGAAAAAACAGAAGAAAAAGGCAGCCAGCGTGATTCTGCAATCCGGCACCGATTACAAAGTTGGCAAGCCCAAGAAGGCGACGGTCACAATAACACCGTAGACGAAGTCGTTCTTGCTGGTGTTCGAGCGCACGGTAACGTGCGCTCTACGTTTCCTTAAATGATGCCACGCCTCCGACTGATTTTCGTTTCCTGCGCATTTGTCGCCGGCATAAGCGCTGCGTTTGGCGCAGGTGAGTATCAACAGACGAGAGACAGCAAGACAATGATTTGGAACGGAACTCCGAAAGCGGGCGAGACCTCTGGTTGGTCGGGAGATCGCGACAAAGAAAATTACGCGACTGGCTTCGGCGATCTGACGATGTACGACGCGAACGGAAAAGCTTACGCGCTCTATTATGGGAACATGGCGCGCGGAAGATTCGAAGGGCCGGTCAACCTCCACACTAACGGCCGCACTTCCCATGCGTACTTTGTCGATGGCAATCGCGTCACCGCGTGGGGCTGGCGAGCTGCGAAATCGACGATGACAGCGTCAGAAGCCGCTGTCGTCGAAAAACGTCGAGTTGAAGCGGAAAAAATCGCAGCGGCAAGAAAAAAAGAAGAAATAAAACCAGAACCGACACCGGTTAAGAAAAATGAGATGGCGGAGAAAATAAAAGAGACGCCAGCGCAGGCGACCGAATCTGTGGCGAAGGGAACTGAGACCTATCGCGCAGAGGCAACGCACGAACCGTCGGCGGTGGCGAAAGAAAAGACGGAGCCCACGTCGGCCGAAACAAATACTGTTGCTCGCACAAGGTCTTCACCGGCCGGAACCCCCGTCCGCGCGTTTGTTGAGCCAACTCCACTCCCGAAAATTGCCGAATCGTCTCCGCCGCCGATTGAAGAAACGCCGGTTCCGGCCGAATCGCCGCCCGCGCAAGAGAAGATCGAGAACACAGCCAAACCGCCCGAAGTCGCGCGCGAATCAGCCGAGAAGAAAAAGAACCGAGAAAATGTTTCAGTGAACGCGCTGGTCGGTCCGCCGTCGTCATTGCGCTCGACCGAAGAAGATTCTTCCAAGCAATCGAGCGTGGGTTCAGCTTCAAGCGAAAGCGATCGTTTAACCGAATCGGACGCAGTAAATCTCGCCGACACCGAAGCGCGAAACCAAGGCTACAATCTCGAGAATTACGAACGGCCGAAAGCCGATTACTCGGAGGTGAAACGAAAGTGGATCCTTTACTACGATTTAAAAAAATCGGCTGACCGCAGTTTGGGGGCAGCACCCTTGAGCATGACCGTCGAGGACAGGTCGAAAAAGGTCGAAATCCGGAAGTAGGAGGCCTTTCAGCCTTGGTCGACCCGGATTTTATCGTCGGAACGGTAATTCCTATTGTGGAAGCCAGCCCTAATGAATTACAATCGCCGCCCCGTGAATCGCCGATTTTTCATCACTTGTTGTGCGTCGCTGTTGATCCTCATCCTGGCCAAAGGCGCGTTGGCCGATGGCGTTTATCAGCGGACCGAAGACCGCAAAAAAACTTTCGTCTGGAATAACGATCCGAAACCGGGCGACGCCGCGACCTGGTCGGGTGATCGCGATGCCGAAGGTTACGCGACCGGATCGGGCACGCTCACCTGGTACCGCACCCAACGCGGCTTCACGACCGGATCAAACATTTCCGGCAACAAGAAGACGCCGATCAGCAGTTATACGGGCACAATGGTGCGCGGAAAACTCAGCGGAAATGTGACGACGGTTGATCATGGAAAAGCTTACCATGCCACGTTTGCCGACGGTCACAGAAAAGGCAGTTGGACTGCCGGACCTTTAATCACCAAGGCTCAACGCGTCGAAGAAGGTGCGACTCCGGAAAAAATTGAACGCGCTGAAGCCGCGACATCGACATCCACCGCGACAGAAGCTGCCAACGCGAACAAAATTTCCCCGAAAGCTTCGGAAGACATTCCCGCTCAGGGTCCGGCTGAAGAAACAACAACCGAACAGAAATCCGAAGCGAGTAAGCCGGTCGCGACCGAAAGCTTGGAACCGCCAAAGCTCAAAACTCAATCCTCGCCGCCTTTGGTTGTTCAGAATTCTGCAGCCGAGCCGGACGAATCGACGACTCGGCGCGAACCTGTGACGAAAAAAGCTGCACTCGCGCCCGGCGCGGTTCGCGCAATCGAACGGCCAACTACCGCGAGCGTTCCGAAAAAAGCTGCAACGCCCCGCGCCAAGTCAGCCGAGACCGAAGTCACAAAAACAGAAAAAGCGTCCAAGACCGCAAAAGCCGCCCCTTCTCAACCAACTGAAGCGGACACGCAGATCAGCAAAGACATTCCGGCCGAAGGTCCGCCCGCAGTCGCAGCCGAAAACAATCAAGCCGCGACTCCAAGAGCGACGGCGGAACAACCCGCTAAACCCGCTGCGAAAGAAACTCCGGTCGATGATTCGATCCGGACATTGACCGGCCCGCCGTCATCGCTTCACGCAAGCGCGCCCGCGGAAACAAAAGCGCCAGCCGAAGTGAAAGCGCCATCGCAGACGACTGAAGCCATGACTTCATCTGCTTCTGGCGCGAAGCTGACCGCCGTTCAGGCGATGGACATCGCGGACATCGAAGCACGAACTAAAGGTTTTGATCTTGGCGAATATCAATTGCCGAAAGCGGAATACAATGCCGCCGACGATACCTGGTCAGTTTCGTACGCCGCGCGCGACGATAAGACTGTCAAAAAGCTTGCCGTTACGATCAAGGACAAGACTGGCAAAGCTGAAGTGAACAAGTAAGCGCTCTCGCGCTTGGCGGCGCCGGTCCTAGCAAGAATCGGGTGGGTTCAATCTCGCCGCGATGTAAGTTGGCTCGATGAGTCAATCAAAAGAGCGCGACTACGTTCTCGGCACGCATGATGAAGAGCTCGAACGGCTCGGCGTGCAGCATCGCGCGTGGCGTCCGGTCGTTTTGGAATGTTGGGCAAACGCCGGCATCGAATCTGGAAGCCGCGTGCTCGATGTCGGCGCCGGTCCCGGTCACGCGACTGTCGATCTTGCCGAAATTGTCGGCCCGAGCGGAAAAGTCGTAACGGTTGAGCGCTCCACCAATTTCGTGAATGCGATCAAGCGCGCCACGCTTTCAAATGTCGAAGTGCATGAGCTCGACTTGATGAACGATAATTTGCCAGCGGGGTCTTTTGATTTCGTTTGGTGCCGGTGGGTGCTTTGTTTTGTTTCGAATCCGGAACTACTCGTGAAAAAGATCGCCAGCGTAATGCGCCCAGGCGGGCGCGCGATTTTCCACGAGTACGGTCACTACACGACATGGAAATTTTTTCCGCGGCGCGCAAGCCTGGAAGAATTCCGAACTCACGTGATCGCGAGTTGGCGTGAAGCCGGCGGCGATCCGGACACCGGTTTGCAACTGCCATCGTGGCTTAAGACAAACGGATTTCGAATTCACTCCACAGTTCCGCGAGTTTTTTGTCTTCAACCGAGCGACTACATGTGGCAATGGCCGGCGCAATTCATTCAAGTCCATCTTTTGCGATTGCTCGAACTCGGACGAATCGATGCCACTTTTGCCGATAAAGTTCGCGCCGATTTGACGGCAGCCGAGAAGGAACATTCTTCATTCATGCTCACGCCGCTCGTGCTTGAGATCGTCGCTAAAAAAGTTTAAAGCCAACACTCACCAGATGAAGGATCTGACCCAAGGCTCGGTTACGAAGCATTTGCTCCACATGTCGTCGTTCATGGCGGTGAGCATGCTCGTGCAGACGCTCTACCTGCTGCTCGACATGTATTGGGTCGGTCACCTCGGCAAAGAAGCGATCGCCGCCGTCGGCGTAGCCGGAAACCTGAACATGATTGTTCTCGCGCTGACCCAAATGCTCGGCGTCGGAACGACTGCGCTCATTTCACAAGCGGCCGGAAGAAAAGATCAACCGCGCGCCGAGTTGATCTTCAATCAATCCGTTGTGATGTCGATCTTCGTTGGTTTGTTCGTCGGCATTTGTGTCTTCGCGACGATGGGGTCGTATACCAAATCGCTCAGCGCCGACGCGGTCACAGCGCAACTGGCGAGAAGTTATCTTGTGTGGTTCATCCCCGCACTAATGCTTCAATTTCCTCTCGTCAGTTTGGGTTCAGCGTTGCGCGCGACCGGAATTGTTCAGCCAACAGTCGTCCTTCAGGTCTTGAGTGTCGTGATCAACGGTGTGCTCGCACCTTTTCTGATTTTGGGAATCGGATTCCCGCGGTTTGGCGTAGCCGGCGCGGCCATGGCAACATTCATCGCCATCCTGATCGCCGACGTGTTGATGATCGTTTACTTCGAGAAAAAATTTCATTACCTGCGTTTCCGCGCGGCGCAGCTTTGGCCGCAAATGAAAACGTGGTGGGCAATGTTGCGCATCGGTCTGCCGGCCGGCGCGGAGTTTGTGCTGCTGTTCGTTTATATCACGCTCGTCTATTCCATCATTGTCGGCTTCGGACCGGCAGCTCAGGCGGGATTCGGTATTGGTGTTCGCGTGATGCAATCGTTGTTCCTGCCGGTTGTGGCGCTTAGTTTCGCGGTTTCGCCGATGGTCGGACAAAATTTTGGCGGGCGGCAAGACCAGCGCGTCCGGCATTCGGTTTATTCCGGCCTCGCGATTGCAATTGTGCTTATGCTGTTTCTCGCTGCGATCACTTGGGCAGCGCCAGGGGCAATGGTTCACCTTTTCACCAAAGACAAAGATGTCATTGCGTTCGGGCGCGATTATCTCACCATTGTCGCGTTCAACTTCGTCGCGGCTGGAATTGTGTTCACTTCATCCAGTATTTTTCAGGGACTCGGCAACACTATTCCGCCTTTGCTCAGCTCCGCGTCGCGCCTGATTCTTTTCGCGCTGCCGGCGCTGCTGATTTCGTATCGTGGCGGATTCGACATCAAACTTATTTGGTATCTCTCGGTTGGATCGCAAGTCTTGCAGGCGTGCTTCAATCTTTTGCTGTTGCGGCGCGAGTTGCACAAAAAGCTTCGCTTTGAAGACGGCGCCGACTTCGTACCCGCGAGCGCGACTGCTTCGTAACCGCACGATGAATTGTCGATTCTCGATTGCGCTTCTTGCCGCGGCGTTAATCACTAACTCGAGCATCGGCGCCACGTTGCTTGGAAAAGCAGCGCCGCCGGGCGGCACGCTCGATCTTCAATTTCCAATCGGCAACTATTTTCAAGAAGCCGCGGCGCAGGGAGGTAATCAGCGCCCGACAACCGGTCGCGCGCTGTTGATGTTTCCAAAAGGCTTCGATCCTGCGCGCTCGTGGCCAATTCTGATCGTTACATCGACATCCGACCTCGATCGCACGAGTCCTGAAGACGCGCCGTGGTACCGGGACGCGGCGATGAAAGAGGGCTGGATCGTGCTCGCGACGGACGCAACCATTCGCCCGCGCACCGATTCGATCCCGTGGCGTTTAGCGATTTTGACCGCGGGATTGCAAATGATTCGCGACAATTGGCCGCAATCGTCCCACTGGCCGGTCGCGTTCGCCGGATTTTCGGGCGGCGCAAAGAGCAGCGGATTTCTCGGAGCGATGCTGGCCAGGAATCGCGGATTTAAAATCAGTGGTCTTTTTCTGGCCGGAATGAATGCCGACCGCCTGAGCGTGGCCTATCACGAGAATCAACCGCCGGCCGATTTTCTTAGCATTCCCGTCTGGCTAAGCAGCGGCACCGCAGACCAAGTCGCGCGGACCGGCCAGGTGGAAGGCGTTTATTCTTCTTTGAAACGAACCGGCTTTCAGCAGGTCCGCTTGGAACATTTTCCAGGCGGGCACGCTGTCGATTCGGCAGAAGTTCAACGCGCGCTGCATTGGTTTCGCGAAGTCGGAAAATTCTAAGCGTTCCGCGCGAATTCAGTTCTTGCATTAAGCCAACTCCCTCACCAGCTTGTCTGCCTTCCGTCCTTCAACTTTTATGCGATCTCGAATTCTTTTTTTCGCGCTGCTTTGTTCGTCGATGTCGATCTTTTCCGCTCGGTCTCAGGAATTGCCGAAAACGACACGGCTTCTCCGTTTTCCGACGACCAACGACAAGGAGATTGTCTTTTGTTATGCCGGAGAACTTTACACTGTTGGCAAAGACGGCGGCGTCGCCCGCCGTCTAACAACCGCTCCCGGCTACACTTCGTTCCCGCATTTTTCGCCGGACGGAAAACAAATCGCGTTCACTTCGGAATACGACGGCAATCGCGAAGTTTACGTGATGCCGGCCGAAGGCGGCGCGCCGAAGCGGCTGACGATCTCGGCAACGCTCGGCCGTGACGACGTTTCGGATCGCATGGGTCCGAACAATATCGTGATGACGTGGGAGAACACGAAACCGCTCATCGTGTTTCGCTCGCGCATGAAGTCGTTCAACGATTTCATCGGTTCGCTTTTCACGGTCGCACCGGACGGCGAACTGCCTCAGCAAGTCACCGTGCCGCGCGGCGGCTTCGTTTCGTTTTCGCCGGACGATTCGAAGATGGCGTTCAATCGCGTTTTTCGCGAGTTCCGGACCTGGAAACATTATCGAGGCGGCATGGCCGACGATGTTTGGATCCACGATTTCAAAACCGGCGCGACCGAAAATCTCACCAACAATCCGGCGCAGGACATCTGCCCGATGTGGGGCCCGAACAACAAAATTTATTTCATCTCCGATCGCGACGGCCGGATGAATTTGTTCGTTGTCGATCTTGTGTCCAAAGAGCAGAAACAGCTGACCAGCTTCAAAGATTTCGACATCAAATTCCCGACGATCGGCAAGGACTCGATCGTTTTCGAGAACGCCGGCTACATCTCGCGCTACGATTTGAAGAGCGGCCAGGCGAGCGTCGTCCCGATTGATGTAAAGGAAGATTTCGCGTCCGGTCGCGCCGCCCTGGTTGATGCCGGTAAGCACATCGAGTCAGTCAGTCTCGCGCCGGATGGCGAACGCACGATCGTCGTCGCGCGCGGCGATTTGTTTTCCGTTCCCGCCAAGAACGGAACTCCGCGCAACTTGAGCAAAACCTCAAACGCGCACGAGCGCGATGCGATTTGGTCGCCGGACGGAAAATGGATCGCTTACAACTCAGACGTGACCGGCGAAAACGAATTGTATGTCCGGTCCCAAGACGGCAAAGGCGACGTGGTTCAGTTGACCAACGGCGCCGACACTTATTTTTACGCGGCGAAATGGTCGCCCGACAGCAAGAAGCTGGCATGGAGCGATCGTTTGCAGCGGCTGCGTTATGTCGATCTTGCAAACAAAATGGTGACGCAAGTTGATCAGGACAGAGAGGGCGAGATCGAAGTTTTCAATTGGTCGCCGGACAGTCAGTGGATCGCGTGGGGACGTCCTGAAGAAAACGGATTGCCACGCGTTTATCTCTATTCGCTCTCGAGCAAACAGCAGACGGCGGTAACCGACAATTGGTACGGTTCCGGCGAGCCGGCGTTCAGCGATGACGGAAAATATTTGCTGCTCGTCTCCGCGCGCGATTTCAAACCAACTTTTGGCGAGGAGGAATTCGCCAACGTTTATCGCGACATGGAGCGGGTTTACCTGGTGACACTTTCAAAGGAAACCGAGAATCCACTTGGACCAAGGAGCGACGAAGTCGGTAAGGCCGAGCAGAAACGCGAGAAGGAAAAAGCCAAAGAAGCAGAGGAGAAAAAACCGGAAGCGAAATCCTCGGCAACACCC
>Ga0070707_100000749_pt1 | contig 32054 bp, 37 predicted proteins | sample KBSK5502metaG_FD_65468 | JGI IMG/M metagenome (GOLD analysis project Ga0070707, IMG submission 65468) | Corn, switchgrass and miscanthus rhizosphere microbial communities from Kellogg Biological Station, Michigan, USA - KBS K5-50-2 metaG | ecosystem: Host-associated > Plants > Roots >... | reverse complement strand
TACGTGCGCTCGGTCGCGGCGTCCAGCTCCCCAACGGAGGAGATCGCCAAGGGCAAGGAGCTCCTGGAGTCGGGCGCGATCACTCAGGCGGAGTACGACCAGCTCAAGGCCAAGGCACTCGCGGCGTAGTTCCCGCGACGGGGGGGTCCTGCCCGGTGCACGTGTCCGGGTAGGACCCCTGAAGGCCCATGGCCTAGGAACTCTCAGGGGGTCTCAAGTCCCGCATCACGCGTCGCATCTCGGAGCGATGCTTGCGCCAGAGAAAGAACGCCGATCCGGCGAGGACGACGCCGAGCTCGAGTACCAGACCGGGACCGTTCGTCCCGGCCAGCCAGATGAGGGCGAGCAGAACGAGCCCTGTCCCGATGAGAGCGCGCCGCGGGATCGCATGGATGAGAGAGCGGAGGCTTGTGCTGTCCGATTCAGGGACGAGCTCCGTTTCTCCCCTTCGGGATAGTTCGTCCGCGAGCAGGATCAGCGTCGGGATCAGCAGGATCGCGATGCCGACCAGGTGGTGGTCGTGCTCCCAGCGTCCGAGTCCGGTGAGTCTCGCTTGCTGCAGCGCGACGAAGCCGAGTGGGAAGGCAACGTAGAGGGCCGCGGTCGCGAGCGTGGCGGTTGCCAGGGCGGGGAGGTGGCGCCCGGTATAGCCCGGTCGGATCGCAAGGCCTGAGACGAGCGCCAGAGGAATGCCGGCGGCGATGACTGTGAACCACCAAAGGCTCCGCGTCATGTGCGCCGTCGGGGCGTCGGCGCCGATCGAGAAGACGGCCGCGGCGAGCAGCAGATCGACACCGAGCAGAAGTGCGAACGCAATCCGCGCCGCACGTCTGATTTGCGGGCTGTCCGCGCGTACGACTTCGCCGAGGATCGCAGCCGGGAGGCCGCCGACGATCCACAGCCAGACGAAGAGCGCCGCCATCTGCCGACAATTCTGTCAGCACCGCGAGACAATCACCACAAATTTGTGGCCGTCAGGCTCGGGCAAGCAAGGGTGGCGGACGGGACTCGAACCCGCGGCCACCGGGACCACAACCCGGAGCTCTACCAACTGAGCTACCGCCACCGAGCGGGCACAGCGTAGCGTGGAACCAGCCGAGATACCCTCTTTGCGCTCGGCCCCGTAGCTCAGCGGATAGAGCGGCAGCCTTCGAAGCTGCGTGCGGAGGTTCGATTCCTCCCGGGGCCATCCCGACTGTCGGCAGCGAGTACGAGAAGAATTTCTTGGCAGAGTGTCGATTCCGGACGGAGCGGTTCGTTGAAGGGGTGAGAGGCGGCCGGAGGGGTCGCCGGGAGTCGAGGAGGCATAGATGCCGCGCTACCTGATCTCGTTCGATGACGGCTGGATGGATCACTCCGCAGAGGAGCGGCCTGCCGTAGCCAAGGCCGCGAGGGACGTGATGCAGGAGGCTTTGGACGCCGGGGTGTGGGTTTACGGCACTGGATTGGGACGGCAGAGAGCGAGCGTCGTGGCCCGCGATGGGATGATCACCGACGGCCCGTTCCCGGAGACCAAGGAGGTCATCGGCGGGTTCTGGGTAGTCGACGTGCCCTCACGCGACGAGGCCCTCGAGTGGGCCGCCAAGACCGCCGCCGCCTGCCGCTGCACGCAAGAGGTGCGGGAGGTTCTGCCCGACCCGCCCGGTCTCGAGCAGGATGTGGCGCGGCTCGTCGGCGCCTCAGCCTGAGTAGTTGGCGGTCGCATAGCATCGAAGCATGTGCCGAAACATCCGAGTTCTCTACAACTTCGATCCACCCGCGAGCTCCGAAGAGGTTCACTCCGCGGCGCTGCAGTACGTGCGCAAGGTCAGCGGCATGAACAAGCCCTCGCAGGCGAACGAAGCCGCATTCGACCGGGCCGTGCACGAGATCGCGCACATCACGGAGCACCTGCTCGCCGACCTCGTCACGACCGCAACGCCGAAGGACCGCGAGGTCGAGGCCGAGCGTCGCCGCGCCCGGGCCGTCGCGCGCTTCGGCTAACCCGCCGGCCGATAGCGCATTACGTCGCCGAGCGCGTTGCGGCAGGTGACTAGGTCGCCGTGCCGCGAGCACGTAAAGATGTAGAAGCGCTGGAAGCCGCTCGTGTACCCGTCGTAGGCATCGACTCGGCGCGTGTGTCCGGCTTTCACTCCATCCGCACCCATCGCCAGCCAGCCCCAGTCGTATGCCGGGCTGTTGACAGACACTACCCCCGGCACTTGCGGTTCCTGGCTGCGGAGGATGAAGTGGCGCGAATACGGCCACCAGTGGCGCATCCACGCAACTGCGTAGAGATGCCTGAACACGATTTGCCCGTTTCGCAGGCGCGCGAGCGCCGTGACCTGATGCCAACGGCCGCTCGCTTCGACCTCGGCGAGGCAGTCGATGCGCCCGAGCACCCTCTGCGCATCCGGGCAGGTCGAGTAGCCGCGCACGCTCCCGTAACGCTGGTGGAGGAGACGCTGGAACGCTGCCGTCGCAGCCGCTGGGGACGGCGCCCGCGCGGGCGAGGCAAGCGCCGCGGGCGCGGTCGTGGCGCATACGACCGCCAGCGCCGCAAGTCCATGCCTCACTCACTGCTCCCTTCTGCGGGCGCGGAGGCCCGCAACGAGGGCGAAGAGCGCGGCGGCTGCGAGCACCACTACGAGCGTCTGCCCGTCGATCTTCCCCAGCTGACCGACGGCTGCGAGCAGGACGGCAAGCACGAGCGCGAACGCGCCGGCCGCCGTCGCAAACGTGCGCATCAGTTCCGGCTCGGCTCCAGGTAGCGGCCGAACCACTCGAGGATCGCTTCGAATCGCATCACGCGGTGCACCGGCGAGCCGGACCGCGAGAGCTCGTGGCTCTCGGCGGGGAAGCGGAGCATCTCGGTCTCCTTGTCGAGCAGCCGGAGCAGCGTGAACAGGTGCTCGCCCTGCTCGATGTTGCAGCGGAGGTCGCTCTCGGAGTGCACGATGAACAGCGGCGTCTCGATGTCGGACGCGTACGTCGCCGGGGACATCCGGAGCCACTCGTCGACGCTCTCCCACATCGGCGCGCCGAACTGGCGCTCGAAGATCCAGAACACGTCGCTCGAGCCGAAGGCGCTCACGAGGTGGTTGACGGCCCGCTCCGACAGCGCCGCCTTGAAGCGGTTCGTGTGCCCGACGATCCACGAGGTCATGAATCCGCCGTACGAGCCGCCGAGAACGCCGAGCCGGTCGGCGTCGAGGAACGGGAACTGCTCGAGCGCGGTGTCGACGACGCCCATCACATCTTCGTAGTCGACCGAACCCCAGCCCGGACCCCGGCCGTTGCTCGGGCCGCAGATCGCGCGTCCCCACGCCTCGGAGTAGCCGGAGCCACCGCGCGGGTTCGAGAACAGGACGCAGTAGCCGGCGCTTGCGTAGACCTGAACCTCGTCGAAGAAGCCCGTCCCGTACTGGGCGAACGGACCGCCGTGGATCGTGAGGAGCACGGGATATTTCTTTCCTTCGTCGAACCCGGGCGGACGCACGAGCCAGGCGTCGACCTCGGTCCCGTCGGCGGACTTGGCGGTGAACCGCTCGACGTCGCCCAGCTCTCGTCCGGCGACGAACTCGTCGGCCACCGACGTGATTCGCTTCCCGTCGCCACTGTCGCCCAGGAAGAGTTCGTGCGGGCGGCCATGGGTACTCGCCGTATAGACGAGCGCTCCGTCCACCAGGTCGAAGATGCCGATGGACTGCTCGCCTCCGGCGAGAAGCTCGGGCTCCCCCGAGCCGTCGGCCGCGACGGTGTAGACGTGGACGTTGCCGCCGTCCTCGACTCCGAACGCGATCCGGTCGCCGGCCCAGACTGGTTCGCGGGCGAGCGGGAAGGGAGCGCAGTTGCGGTCGAGGGAGGTCGTGAGGACGCGGCGGCCGCTGCCGTCGGGTCCCATCACGGCGATCTGGGCGTGGTGCGGGAACGTGCCGTCCTCGGGAGAATGGATGTAGGCGACGAGCGACCCGTCCGGGGAGACCGAGGCGGCGCTTGCGTTCTCGTCCGGCTGGGTCAGTCGCCGCGGCTCGCCCCCCTCGGCATCCACCTCGAGCTCGTACAGCGCCTCGTTGAACGCGACGTCCCAGCGGTCGCCGCGCAGCGACCAGAAGACGATGCGGCTGCCGTCGTGAGACCACGCCGGCCCGTCGTTCTCGCAGTCGCCGTCGGTGAGTTGCCGCTCGTCTCGGCCCTCGAGGCCGACGACGAAGACGTGCTTACGGCGGTCGCCGACCCAGCCGACGCTGTCGAGCTTGAAGAAGACGCGGGTGAATCGCCGTGGCTCCCGTTTGCGGTCGTCCTCCTCCTCATACGCCTCGTGGCGCACGCGGCGCGCAAAGGCGATCCGGCTCGAGTCGGGTGACCATGCGATCGCCTCGACGGACTCCTTGCTGTCGGTCAGCCGCCGCGGCTCGCCGCCGTTCGCCGGCAGGACGTAGAGCTGACCCTTCGCCTTCTTCTCGTCGTCGCCGTCGCGATTCGAGACGAAGGCGAGCCAGCGTCCGTCTGGAGACCAGCGGGGAGAGCCGTCGTTCCGCTCGCCGGAGGTGAACTGCCTCGGCTCCTCGGAGCCGTCGAGCGTCGCCACCCAGATCGCGGTCCGGTACGCACTCGCCTCCTCGTCGATGCGGCTGACCACGTACGCAACGCGCTGCCCGTCGGGAGACAGGCGCGGGTCGCCGACGCTCGTGAGCGCATAAACGTCCTCGGGCTTCATCCCCGGCACAGAGCCGCGACTCTAGTACGAACAACCGGCCTCCCGCGTCAGGCGCCCTATCCTTGTCTGGCGCGGGCGTGGCGAAACTGGCAGACGCGGCGGGTTTAGGTCCCGTTGGGCCGCGAGGCCCTTGGAGGTTCGAGTCCTCTCGCCCGCATTGGGCCGTTCGAGACCGGGCGTTCGAATCATCCGACTGGGATGACACCGGCGCAGCCCCGAGGCGGTTGAGTCGTCGGTATGAAACGCGTCGTCGGGTTCGCAGCGCTCTTCGCCGCCGGTCTCCTCCTCGCAGGAGGGCTCGCCGCGACCGGCGTTGCCGACATCACGACGACCGAGACGCTACCCGTCACGACGACCGTCGAGCAGACGACTACGGCTCCCGCAGCCACCGTGGTCACGACTGTCGAGCAGACGACGACCGAGAGGAAGCTGATCCCTACGACGACGGCGAACGCCAGCTCGGAGAGTTCGACCCCGACGTGGGTCTGGATCGTGCTCGCCGTGCTCGCCGCGGCGGTGATCGGTCTCGTCGTCGCCATGCTCATGGGACGCGGCGGCATCTCGGCCGAAGAGCGACAGCGCCGTCTCGATGCGGCCGTTGGGACCTGGGCCGCGCAGGGCTGGGCGGTCGTGAACCAGACGGCGGGCTCGGCCACGATGTCCCGGGGCTCAGAGGTGATGGTCGTGAGCGTCGACGAGAAGGGCCAGGTCGACGCCCGGTCGGTCTCCCGCCCGTGAATCCGTTCTAAGGGCGAGCCCGAACGGCGAAGGCGATCGCCGAGAAGATCGTGAGCCAGATGGCTCCGGCGAGGCCGAGCAGGCTGAGGTTCCAAGCGCTCACGTGCCTCGATCGTTCGACCTCGCCCGGCTCCTCCCTGCTTGAATGGACGGCGTGCAGACGCAGGTCGAAGAGCTGGCGGAGAACCGTGTCCGTCTGACGGTTCAGGTTCCGTCGCACGACGTCCACCACGCCGTCGAGCACGCGGCCGACGACCTCGCGCAGAGCGTCAAGGTGCCGGGCTTCCGCAAGGGGAAGGTCCCGCGCCAGGTATTACTGCAGCGGGTCGGCCGCGACCGCCTGATGATCGAGGCGGTCGAGAGCCACATCGGCGGCTGGTTCTGGAACGCCGCGGCGCGCAACCGTGTCCGGCCCGTAGCGCAGCCGGAGTACGACTTCCAGCTCCCCGACTCCGACGACCAGGACTGGGAGTTCACCGCGACGGTCGCCGTGCAGGCGAAGCCGGAGCTGCCCGACTGGAAGCAGCTCGAGGTCGGCGTCGCCGAGGCGGAGGTGCCCGAGGAGCTCGTCCAGCACGAGCTCGACGCATTGCGGGCGACCGTCGCCGAGCTCGTGCCGGTCGAGGGTCGCCCGGTCGGTCCGGAGGACACGGTCGTCGTCGATCTCGTGGCCGAGGACGAGACCCGGCGCGACTACGTCGTCGACCTCGGTCGCGGCGCCGTCGTGGAGGAGGTCGAGCAAGGCCTCGTCGGGATGAACGCGGGCGAGACCAAGGAGATGTCGTTCGAGCTCGCCGACGGGTCGGCGCAGTCCCTCACGGCCACCGTCAAGGAGATCAAGGAGAAGGTGCTGCCGCCCCTCGACGACGATCTCGCCCTCGCGGCGAGCGAGTTCGAGACCTTCGCCGAGCTGCGAGCCGACATCGAGTCTCGTCTCCGCGAGCAGATCGAGGACGAGATCGAGACCAGGTTCCGCGCCGACTCGGCGGATGCGCTTGTTGCTGCGTCGAAGGTCGACGCTGCCGGGCCGCTCGTCGACGCGCGGACGCGCGAGCTGCTGAACGGCTTTGCCCGCCAGGTCGAGTCGCGGGGTGTCTCCTTCGAGACGTTCCTCGCCATGACCGGGCAGCAGCCCGAAGAGCTCGTCGCGCGACTGCAGGACGAGGCGCGACGCTCGGTTGCGCGCGAGCTCGTGCTCGAAGCTGTCGCCGATCAGCTCGGACTCGAGGTGCCGGACTCCGAGGTCGAGGAGCTCGTCCGTGAGCAGGCCGAGGCGATCGACGACGACGCCGACGAGCTGCTCGTAGCCCTCCGGGAGAACGGCCGCTTCGAGTCGCTCCGCGAGGACCTGCGGCTCCGCAGGGCGCTCGACCAGGTGGCCGACGAGGTCCAGCGCATCCCACTCGCACAGGCCGAGGCACGCGAAGCGATCTGGACGCCCGACAAGGAGAATCCCCCAACAGAGACGAAACTCTGGACCCCCGACCAGCCGCAGAGTGAAGGAGCCCGATCATGAACCCGCCGACGAATCTCGTCATCCCGTCCGTCATCGAGCAGACCTCGCGCGGCGAGCGCTTCTTCGATATCTACTCGCGGCTGCTCAACGAGCGGATCATCTTCCTGGGGACCCCAATCGACGACCAGGTCGCGAACCTCATCGTCGCCCAGATGATTCATCTGGAGTCGGAGGATCCCGACAAGGACATCAACATCTACATCAACTCGCCGGGCGGCTCCGTGTACTCGGGGCTCGCGATCTACGACACGATCCAGTTCATCAAGCCGGATGTTGCGACCACCTGCGTCGGCATCGCGATGTCGATGGGCGCGCTCCTCCTTGCGGCCGGCACGGAGGGAAAGCGGACTGCGCTGCCGAACTCCAAGATCCTGATCCACCAGGTATCCGGCGGCTTCCAGGGCCAGGGGACCGATATCGAGATCCAGGCCAGGGAGACGATCAATCTCAAGCGGCGCCTGGAGGAGATCATCGCCCACCACACGAACCAGCCGGTTGACAAAGTCTCGAAGGACATGGAGCGCGACTACTACATGGCGGCAGAAGAAGCAGAGCAGTACGGCATCGTCGACCAGGTGATTGCCCACCGTTAGGGCAGTAGACGAATCCCCCGGAGCGAGGTAGAAAAGAGATATGGCACGCGCAACCGACGGCAACGAGCAGCTTCTCTGCAGCTTCTGCGGCAAGAGCCAGCGCCAGGTGAAGAAGCTGATCGCCGGCCCGGGCGTCTACATCTGCGACGAGTGCATCGATCTCTGCAACGAGATCATCGACGAGGAGCTGACGACACCGGCACAGCTCGACCTCGACAATCTCCCTCGCCCGCGCGATATCTACGCCGTGCTCAACGACTACGTCGTTTCGCAGGAAGAGGCGAAGCGGACGCTCTCCGTCGCCGTCTACAACCACTACAAGCGCGTGCAGATGGGGACCGAAGACGACGAGGTCGAACTTCAGAAGTCGAACATCCTGCTGCTCGGCCCGACTGGCTGCGGCAAGACGCTGCTCGCGCAGACACTCGCGCGGATCCTCAACGTGCCGTTTGCAATCGCCGACGCGACAGCGCTGACCGAAGCGGGCTACGTCGGCGAGGACGTCGAAAACATCCTCCTCAAGCTGATCCAGGCGGCGGACTTCGACATCAAGAAGGCCGAGACCGGGATCATCTACATCGACGAGGTCGACAAAATCGCGCGCAAGGCGGACAACCCGTCGATCACGCGCGACGTGTCGGGCGAGGGTGTGCAGCAAGCACTCCTCAAGATCCTCGAGGGGACAGTGGCCTCGGTGCCGCCGCAGGGCGGGCGCAAGCACCCGCACCAGGAGTTCCTCTCGATCGACACGACCAACATCCTTTTCATCTGCGGCGGTGCGTTCGCCGGACTCGACAAGATCATCGCCAAGCGGATCGGCAAGAACGCGGTCGGCTTCGGTGCCGACGTCCGGTCGAAGCACGACGTCGAGTCGTCGGAGATGCTCGCGGACGTGATGCCCGAGGATCTCCTCAACTTCGGGCTGATCCCGGAGTTCATCGGCCGGCTCCCGGTCGTCTCCGCCGTGCACCAGCTCCGGCGCGAGGATCTCGTCCAGATCCTCGAGGAGCCGAAGAATGCCCTCATCAAGCAGTACCAGCGCTTCTTCGGGTACGACGGCATCGAGCTCGTCTTTACCGACGACGCGATGTGGGAGATCGCCGACCGTGCGCTCGAGCGCGAGACCGGTGCACGCGGGCTTCGTTCGATCATCGAGGCGGCGCTGCTCGACGTGATGTTCGAGCTGCCGTCGCGGCGTGACGTCACCAAGTGCGTGATCACGAAGGAGTGCATCGCGCAGGGCATCCGCCCGACGCTCGTCACGAGCGCCGAGGCCGCCGGCGAAGAGCCGGACGAGCCCGTCGAGCAGACCGCCTAGTACTCTTCGGACATGAGGACGGTCGCCGCGATCGTCGGAGTTGTTTTGCTGGCCGCGGCCGGCTACGCGGCCCAGGTCGGTGCGAGTTCAGGTGGCGGCCATTGCGCCACGTACACACCGCAGATCCCGCCGTCCGGTCAGTTCTCGAAGACGATCGACAACCCGTATTTCCCGCTTCCGGCCGGCCGCACCTTCGTGTACCGAGGGGTCGAGAACGGCAAGAAGGAGCTCGACCGGATGCACATCACGCGCCGCACGAAAAACATCGCCGGGATCACCGCGACGGTGGTGACCGACAATGTCTACGAGCCGCCGCCGAAGCTCCTCGAGAAGACCTTCGACTACTACGCACAGGACGATCGCGGCAACGTTTGGTACCTCGGCGAGGACACGCGGGAGTTTCTGCCAGGCGGCAAGGTCGATCGCTCGGGCTCCTGGCTCACAGGCAAGGACGGCGCGAAGCCGGGCCTGATCATGGAGGCCAATCCGCAGGTGTCCGACGCCTACCGCCAGGAGTGTCTCTCCGGCGAGGCGGAGGACCTCGCCTGGGTGGTTGGCAGAGGCGGCGTGAAGAACCAGCTCCGAACGCTCGAGTTCTCGCCACTCGAGCCGAAGATCGTCGAGCGTAAGGTCTACCGCCCGAGGGTCGGGATCATCTCCGAGCGCCAGCTTTCCGGCGGCCACGAGGTTCTCTCGCTGGTCCGCGTGACCGGTTAGCGTTCGCGGCATGAGTGCGATCGAGGTCGGGGCCGAGTTCGGGCCCTCGTCGTGGATCGAGGTGCCGCAGGAGAAGATCCAGGCGTTCGCCGACACGACGAACGATCACAACTTCATCCACGTCGATCCCGAGATGGCTGCGCAGACCCCGTTCGGGGGTACGGTTGCACACGGCTACCTCACGCTCTCCCTGCTACCGGCGATGTCGTACGAGGTCCTGCCGCACGACGAGCCGGGTGCGGGCATGGCGCTCAACTACGGGCTCAACAAGGTCCGCTTCCCGGCGCCGGTGCCCTCGGGCTCGCGCGTACGCGGCTCGTTCGTGGTCGGTGCGGTCGACGAGGAGGACTGGGGCCGGCAGGTGACGATGACGGCGACGATCGAGCGCGACGGCGGCGACAAACCCGTCTGCGTGGCCGAGGTCGTCTACCGGTACTACCGCTTCTAGGCTCGCTTTCTGGATCCCAAACACTGCACCATTCCGCCTGTCGTAGCTAACAGCTGACCGCGGTGGTACGTTTGGGATCCGAAAATTGCCATCGACAGCGGGAGAGGCCACATGTCGCACGAAGCTCGGGTCCAGGAACAGGTTGCGCAACTCGAGGACGAATGGCGGGTCGACAACCGCTGGACCGGCATCGAGCGCACGTATACGGCCGAGGACGTCGTGCGGCTCCGCGGTTCTGTCGTCGAGGAGCACACGTTGGCGCGGCTCGGCGCGGAGCGCCTGTGGCAGCTGATCGGGGCCGAGCAGCCCGTCCGCGCGCTCGGCGCTCTCACGGGCGGCCAGGCCGTGCAGATGGTGCGCGCCGGGCTCGAGGCGATCTACCTCTCCGGCTGGCAAGTCGCCGCCGACGCGAACCTCGCCGGCGGGACGTATCCCGACCAGAGCCTGTATCCCGCGAACAGCGCGCCCGCGCTCGTCCGGCGGCTGAACAATGCGCTGCTGCGCGCCGACCAGATCGACTGGGCGGAAGGAAGGAACGGGACCCACTGGGCTGCGCCGATCCTCGCCGACGCTGAAGCCGGATTCGGCGGGCCGCTCAACGCCTACGAGCTCATGCGCGCGATGATCGACGCCGGCGCTGCGGGCGTCCATTACGAGGACCAGCTCGCGTCCGAGAAGAAGTGCGGCCACCTCGGTGGCAAGGTTCTCGTGCCGACGCAGCAGTTCGTCCGGACGCTCAACGCGGCCCGGCTGGCCGCCGACGTCAGCGGCGTGGCTACCGTGCTCGTCGCCCGCACGGACGCTCTCTCCGCCGCCCTTCTCACGAGCGACATCGACGAGTACGACCGCGACTTCGTCACCGGGGAGCGGACCTCGGAGGGCTTCTACCGCGTGCGCGACGGGATCGACGCCGCCATCTCGCGCGGCCTCGCGTACGCGCCGTACGCCGACCTCGTCTGGTTCGAGACCTCGACGCCGGACCTTGGTGAGGCGCGGGAGTTTGCGGCGGCGATCCACGAGCGCTTCCCCGGGAAGCCGCTCGCCTACAACTGCTCGCCGTCGTTCAACTGGCGTCAGCATCTCGCCGACCACGAGATCGCGTCGTTCCAGGACACGCTCGGCGAGTGGGGTTACCGCTTCCTCTTCATCACGCTCGCGGGCTTCCACTCGCTCAACGCCTCGATGTTCGAGCTCGCCCACGGCTACGCCGACGAGCAGATGCCGGCGTACGTACGGCTACAGGAGCGCGAGCTCGAGCTCGAGGACCTCGGCTACACGGCCACCCGCCACCAGCACGAGGTCGGTGCCGGCTACTTCGATCTCGTCACGCGGGCCGTCGCGCCCGACAGCGAGACACTCGCCCTCAGGGGCTCGACGGAGGAGGCGCAGTTCACGAAGGAGCACGCGTGAGTGCGGTCGCTGCCGTCGAGATCCTCGCTCGGGCCGACGAGGAAGTCCTCACTCGCGAGGCGCTCGACCTCGTCGCGCACCTGCATCGAGAGCTGAATCCCCGGCGCCGCGAGCTGCTCGAGCGGCGGCGAGAGCGGCAGCTGGAGCTCGACGCCGGCGCGCTGCCGCGCTTCCTGCCCGAGACGCAGGATGTGCGCGACGGTGACTGGCAGGTCGCCGAGGCGCCGGCCGATCTCCGCGACCGCCGCTGCGAGATCACCGGGCCGGTCGACCGCAAGATGATGATCAACGCGCTCAACTCCGGCGCGCGGGTCTTCATGGCCGACTACGAGGACGCGTGCTCGCCGAGGTGGGAGAACGTCGTCGAGGGGCAACGGAACGTGACCGACGCCGTACGCCGTGAGATCTCACTCGAGACGCCCGCCAAGACGTACCGGCTCAACGAGGGGGTCGCGACGCTCCTGATTCGTCCGCGGGGCTGGCACCTGCCCGAGCGGCACGCGCTCGTCGACGGCGAGCCGGTCTCGGCCTCGCTGTTCGACTTCGGCCTGCACATGGCGCGGAACGCCCGCGAGCAGCTCGAACGCGGGAGTGGGCCGTACGTCTATCTCCCGAAGCTCGAGTCGCACCTCGAGGCGCGCCTCTGGGCCGATGCGTTCGCGCTCGCCGAAGAGCAGCTCGACCTTCCGCAGGGGACGATCCGCTGCACCGTCCTGATCGAGACGATCCTTGCGGCGTTCGAGATGGAGGAGATCCTCTACGAGCTCCGTGACTGGGGCTGCGCGCTCAACGCCGGCCGCTGGGACTACATCTTCAGCGCGATCAAGAAGTTCCGGGCGCGCGACTGGGTGCTGCCCGACCGCGTGCAGGTCACCATGACCGTCCCGTTCATGCGCGCCTACACGGAGCTGCTCGTGCGTTCCTGCCACCGCCGCGGAGCGCATGCGATCGGCGGCATGGCGGCCTTCATCCCGTCCCGCAGGGACCCGGAGGCGAACGAGATTGCGCTGGCGAAGGTGCGCGAGGACAAGGAGCGCGAGTCCGGCGACGGTTTCGACGGCTCCTGGGTCGCGCACCCCGACCTCGTGCCTACCTGCACCGAGGTCTTCGACAGCGTGCTCGGGGAGCGGCCGAACCAGATCGAGCGGCTGCGGGAGGACGTCGTGCCCGACGAGGCCGCGCTGCTCTCCATTCCGGACACGCCGGGCGAGGTCACCGAGGCCGGCGTGCAAACGAACGTCTCTGTCGGAGTCCGCTACCTCGACTCCTGGCTGCAGGGCATCGGCGCGGCGGCGATCGACAACCTGATGGAGGACGCCGCGACCGCCGAGATCTCGCGCTCCCAGATCTGGCAATGGGTGCGCCGCGGACACATCGACGCGCAGCTGGTTCGCGACGAGATCGGGCTCGTGGAGGCCGATGACGAGGCAAAGGAGCTCTTCGGGTCGCTTGCCCTCTCCGAGGAGCTCGAGGATTTCCTGACCCTGCCCGCGTACGAACGACTCGACTGAGGAGGAATCCGATGACCGAGACGATCATCAGGACGAAGGAACGGTTCGACGGCGGCGAGCTCCTCGACCCCGAGGATCCGCCGGCGTCCGAGCTCGCCGACTGCACCTGCCCCGACTTCTGCGAGCGCGACCACGACAACGAGTAGCGCGGTCAAACCGGCGAGGCGCAATCTCGGGCAGAGCAGCCCGACCTAGTTCCGATCGGGAACGCGCTGCGTACACTCGGCGCATGAGCCTCGACACCACGAAGGCCGACGACATCGCCCTCGTCATCGAGGAGGCCATCGTCTCGGGCGAGCTGGAGCCTGGGACCGTCCTGCGGCAGGAGCAGCTCTCGGAGCAGTTCAACGTGTCGCGCACACCGATCCGCGAGGCGCTCCGGCGCCTTGCCGCGCTCGGGCTCGTCTCCTTCGTGCCGAACCGGGGCGTCCGCGTCCGCACGATCTCGCGGGAGGAGTTGCACGAGGCGTTCATAGTGCGCGCCGAGCTCGAGGCGCTAGCGACCGAGGTGGCCGCGGCGAAGATGATGCCCGAGGACCTCGCGGAGCTCGAGGAGACGGAGCAGCACTTCGCGAAGATCTCGAAGGAGCTCCGTGCGCGCGAACCGGGAGAGGCCCGGCGCTCGGTCATGGGCGACTGGGTGCGTGCGAACCACGCCTTCCACGACGTGATCTACCGCGTCGCCGACCTGCCGCTCGTCGAGCAGCTCGCGAAGAGCGCCCGTCGCTCCTTTTCGGGCCCGGCCGTCTGGGCGCCGGGAGATCACTCGATCGACGGCCTGTACGCGAAGAACGCCGAGCAGCACCGCGCCATTCGCCAGGCCCTCGCGGCCGGCAGTCCCGCGGGCGCGCGCGCGCTTGCGCGCGACCACGTCCTCGGCTCGTTCGCGCTCCTCGAGGCGATCCTCGAGCAGGTTGGCGGCACCTGGCCGCACCCGAAGCGCTCGGCCGCTAAGGTCTCCTCATAGTCGCTGCCTGACCACATTTCGCGCATGGATCCGCTCTACAAACCGCAGGGCGTCGAGCAGCGCTGGCAGCAGACCTGGGAGGAAGAGGGTCTCTACGGGGCCGATGTCGATGCGCCGGGTGAGACGTTCGTCGTCATGCACCCGCCGCCGAACATCTCCGGCTCGCTGACGATCGGTCACTGCCTGCAGCTCTCGCTCGAGGACACGCTCGTCCGCTGGCACCGGATGCGCGGGTTCAACACGCTCTTTCAGCCCGGGTACGACCATGCGGGCATCTCGACCTGGGCCTCGATCGGCCGCACGCTCGCGCAGGACGGGAAGAGCCAACGCGACCTCGGTCGCGAAGGCTTCGACGCCTACGTGCAGGAGTGGCTCGAGCGCTACGGCGGCACGATCATGAGTCAGTTCCGGATCCTCGGCGCATCGCTCGACTACCGGCGGACGCGCTTCACGATGGACGAGGGCTACTACCGCGCGGTCATCCGCTGGTTCGTCCACCTCTACGAGCGCGGCTTCATCTACCGCGCGAACCGGATCGTCAACTGGTGCCCACGCGACATGACGGCGCTCTCCGACCTCGAGGTCGAGCACGAGGACGAGGACGACACGCTGTCGTACATCCAGTATCCGCTCGCCGACGGCTCCGGCCACATCACGGTCGCCACGGTGCGGCCGGCGACGATCCTCGCCGACGTCGCGGTTGCCGTTCATCCCGACGACGAGCGCTACCGCGAGTTTGTCGGCAAGGAAGTGATCGTCCCCTTCGTCGAGCGGCGCGTGCCGGTGATCGCCGACGAGCGGGTCGAGCAGGACTTCGGCACCGGTGCGCTCAAGATCACTCCCGGCCACGATCCGACCGACTTCGAGATCGGCCGCGACCACGGTCTCCCCGAGCTGACGGTGATCTGGCCGGATGGACGAATGAGCGACGCCGCCGGCGAGCTTCAAGGGATGAGCCAGGAGGACGCCGGGAAGCGGATCCTCGACTGGGCTGATCGGCGCGGACAGCTCGAGAAGCGTGAGCACTACCGCCACGCCGTCGGCCACTGCGAGCGCTGCCACAGCCGCATCGAGCCGCTCGTGGTCCCGCAGTGGTGGCTGGCGATGGAGGAGCTCGCCGCGCCTGCGATTGCCTCGGTGAAGGGGGGTCGCGTCCGCTTCACGCCCGAGCGCTTCGCACGCGTGTACCTCGACTGGATGGAGAACGTCCGCGACTGGTGCATCTCGCGCCAGATCTGGTGGGGCCAGCGGATCCCGGTCTGGTACTGCCCCGACGGCCACGTCACGGTCGCCGAGACCGAGCCGGCCGCGTGTGCGGAGTGCGGGTCCGCCGAGCTGCGCCAGGAAGAGGACGTGCTCGACACGTGGTTCTCCTCGGCGCTCTACCCGTTCGCAACGCTCGGCTGGCCGGACGAGACACCGGAGCTCGCGCGCTACTACCCGGGCAGCGTCGTCGCGACCGCGCGCGAGATCATCTTCCTCTGGATCGCGCGGATGATCTTCTCCGGCCTCGAGCTGATCGGGACGGAGCCGTACTCCGACGTCCTCATCCACTCGACGCTGCTCAATCCCGAGGGGAAGCGGATGTCGCGGACCATGGGCACCGGCATCGACCCGGAGGACGTCCTCGAGCCCTACGGCGCCGACGCGACGCGGTACGGACTGCTCAGGGTGACGTCGAGCCAGGACCCGCGCTTCTCGTACGGGACGATCGAGGAGGGGCGGAAGCTCGCGAACAAGCTGTGGAACGCGAGCCGCCTGCTGCTCATGGCAGGCGCCGTGGAGCCGGAAGCTCGGCCGTCATCGGTCGAGGAGCGATGGATCCTCGCGCGAATCGACGCGACCCGCGCCGAGCTCGAGGCCGACCTCGCCGCCTTCGACTTCGCGCACGGCGTCGAGCGGCTGTACCACCTCACGTTCGACGATTTCTGCGACTGGTACCTCGAGTCGATCAAGCCCCGCCTGGGCGAAGAGGACGTGCGTGCGACGGCGCTGACGGCCCTCGAGCGGCTGCTCAAGCTCCTCCATCCGGTCATGCCGCACGTGACCGAGGAGATCTGGACGAACCTCCCGGCGCGCGAGACACGGCTGATCGTCGCACCGTGGCCCGAGCCGCAGACCGAGTACGCCGCTGACCTGCACTCGCTCGACGAGGCGCAGACGGCGGCGCAGCTCTACCGGCGCAGCGGCGTCCGGATCGAGATCGGCGGCGACTCGCTCCGCATCTTCGAGGCGGTCGTCCGCCCTTCGGGCGACGGGCAGGGCGATGTCGAGGCCGAGCGCGCGCGGCTGCGCAAGGAGATCGAGCGCAGCGAGCGGATGCTCGCGAACGAGAAGTTCGTCGCTAACGCGGCGCCCGACGTCGTCGAGGGCGAGCGGCAGAAGCTCGGGCAATACCGTGCCGAGCTCGAGGCTCTCGGCGGATAGCACGGCCTGGATCGAGTCGCTCAGCCCGTGGCCGGCGGACGGCTTCGGGACCGAGCGTATGCGAGCGCTGTTGCGCGAGCTCGGCGAGCCACAGGAGAGTTTTCCCGCGATCCATGTCGTCGGCACCAACGGCAAATCGACCACCACGCGGCTGACCGAGGCGCTGCTCGTCGACGCGGGGCTCACGGTCGGCTCGTACCTGTCACCCCACGTGCGCGGCTGGGGAGAGCGGATCCGGGTCGACGGTGAAGAGGCCGACTTCGAGGCACCGGTGGCGGCGGTGCGGCCTGCCGCCGAGAAGCTCGGCGCGACGCAGTTCGAGGCGCTCACTGCGGCGGCGCTGCTGGTGTTCGCGGCGGCCGAGGTCGACGTTGCCGTCGTCGAGGCGGGGCTCGGGGGACGGCACGACGCGACGAACGTCCTGCGTACGAGCGTCGTCGTCCTCACGAGCGTTGCGCTGGACCACATGGACGTCCTCGGCGACACGCGCGAGGCGATCGCGGCCGAGAAGCTCGCGGTCGTCCAGCCCGGCTGTACCGTCGTGCTCTCGGAGCCCGAGTGGCGCGAGCTCGCCGAGGAGAACGGCGCGGCCGAGGTGGTCGTGACCGCCCACAGCAACCTCGCGCTCGCCATTGCGGCGGCGGAGTCCTTCCTCGGTCGTACCGTCGATCCTCACGCGGCCGACGACGTGGTGCTGCCGGGTCGCCTGGAGCGTCGCAGCGACGATCCGCTCGAGATCTGGGACGGCGCCCACAACCTCGCGGGCATCGGTTGGCTGCTGCCGCGGCTCCCGTCTGCGCCGTCCGGCGGCTGGACCGTCGTCTGCTCGATGCTGCGCGACAAGCGGCCCGGGATGATGCTGGAGGCGCTGTCGGTTCTCGGCCCGACGCTCGTCGCAACAGAGAGCAGCGACGGCCGCGCTCTACCCGCCGCGGAGCTCGCCGCGCTCGCCTCCGGTCACTTCGAGCGGGTGGAGGCGGAGCGCGATCCGGCCGCGGCTCTCGCCCGGGCGCGCGAGCTGGTAGGCGCAGAAGGGGCGCTGCTCGTCACCGGTTCCCTGTACCTTCTCGCCGATCTCAGTGGCGAACGACACGACCGATAGCTCAACCGGCAGGATTCTCCTGTGATGCTCGCCAGCTTCCTGAGTTCCGGCGCCCAGCACGCCATCATCAACTTCCTCCTGTTCTTCGCGTTCCTGCTCTGGCTATCCCTCGGCTACTGGACGTACAAGGACGCGCGCCGCAGGATCGAGGATCCGTTGCTGGTCGGGTTGGCGGTGGTTCTTGCGCTGATCATCCCGTACCTCGGGCCGTTCGTGTACATGCTCTTCCGGCCACCCGAGTACCTCGAGGACAGGCGCGAACGGGAGCTCGAGGTCAAGGCGATGGAAGAGCGCATCGCGGCGGTCGACCTCCGCTGTCCGGTCTGTCACGCAGAGGTCGACTCGAGCTATCTCGTCTGTCCCGTCTGTACGACGAAGCTCAAGCAGGCCTGCGTCAGCTGCGGTTCGCCGCTCGAGCCCATCTGGCAGGTCTGTCCCTACTGCGAGACGCCGATCGAGCCTGCGCTGCCGGGGGCCCCGCCGGCGCTCGGGACGCGGCGGGCGCGGCGCAGCAGCACGCGCTAGACACCAGTCGCGCGACCGATAAAGTGGCCCGCCGTGGCCGTTGAGCGCAGCCTCATCCTGATCAAGCCCGATGCAGTTCAGCGTCGGCTCGCCGGCGAGATCCTCGGCCGGATCGAGGCGCGCGGCTTCGAGATCCGCGAGGCGAAGCTCGTCACCGCCGGCCGGGAGCTCGGAGAGGAGCACTACGGCGAGCACCGCGAGAAGCCGTTCTTCGGCGAGCTCGTCGAGTTCATCACCTCGGGGCCGACCTGGGCGCTCGTCGTCGAGGGGGAGGGAGCGATCGCGACCATGCGCGCGACGATCGGGGCGACCGACCCGGCGAACGCGGCGCCCGGGACGATCCGGGGCGACCTCGCCTCCTCGATGCCCGACAACCTCGTGCACGGCTCCGACTCCGCCGAGTCGGCGGAGCGCGAGATCGCGCTCTGGTTCGGTGACTGACCCGACAGTCGCGGCCTGGACGCGGGAGAACGCGGCGTACACGGACGGACGCGCCGAGCAGGCGTGGGCCGCCGACGAGATCAGCTACGGCATCTGGAACGTTCCCGAGAGCGAGTTGCATGCGCTGCCCGACCTCACCGGCAAGGACGTCGTCGAGCTGGGCTGCGGTACGGCGTACTTCGGCGCCTGGCTGAAGAAGGCGGGCGCGGCGCGCGTGGTCGGCGTCGATCCGACACCGGCGCAGCTGGAGACCGCGCGCCGCTGCAACGAGAAGTTCGGCCTGGGGCTCGAGTTCGTCGAGGCGTTCGGGGAGGACGTTCCGCTTCCCGCCGACTCCTTCGACCTTGCTGTCTCGGAGTACGGCGCCTCGATCTGGGCCGATCCCTTCAAGTGGATCCCCGAAGCGGCGCGGCTGTTGCGGCCCGGCGGCGAGCTCGTCTTTCTCCGGAACTCGACGCTCGTCATCCTCTGCTCACCGGATGAGGACGTGGCTGCCGTCGAAACACTGCAGCGGCCGCAGTTCGGGATGCACCGATTCTCGTGGCCGGACCAGGGCGTCGAGTACCACCTCTCGCACGGAGACTGGATCCGCCTGCTGCGGACCAACGGCTTCGAGATCCTCGACCTGATCGAGATCCAGGCGCCCGCCGACGCCGAGACGCACCAGCACTACGCGTACGTGACCGCCGACTGGGCGCGCAAGTGGCCGTCAGAGGAAATATGGCGAGCGCGCCTGCGACACCCCTCCTCCTAGCGTCGACGTCGCCGCGACGGCGGGAGATCCTCGAGCAGCTCCGGATCCCGTTCGACGTCCTCGCGCCGCAGTACGAGGAGACGCAGGACGACCCGGTCGCGCACGCGCTCGGCAAGGCGCGGTCGGTGCTGGCCGAAGCCGACGGGCGGCCGGTGCTCGGCTGCGACACCGAGGTCGTGTGCGACGGCCGCGTCTACGGCAAGCCGGCCGGCGCGGAGGAGGCCGAGGAGATGCTCGATAGCCTCTCGGGCCGCACCCACGAAGTGGTGTCCGGTCTGGCGCTCATCACGCCGATGTGGGAAGAAGTGCGGCACGAAGTGACACGCGTGACGTTCCGCGGCCTGACGCCGCGCGATCTCGCCCGGTACGTGGCGAGCGGCGAGTGGGAGGGACGCGCCGGCAGCTATGCGATCCAGGGCCAGGGCGCGGCACTCGTCGAACGGATCGAGGGCGACTACCTCAACGTCGTCGGTCTGCCGACTGCGCTGCTCGTCCGCGTGCTCGCGGAGCGCTTCCCGGGTACGTACGGGTTCGGATGAGCGAGAGCGCGGTCAGAGCTGCGGTTGAGGTGGCGGCGGAGCATGGGCTGCACAGCGACCGCCCTGTCGTCCTCCGCGACGCGTGGCACGTGCTCGTCCACCTCCGGCCGGCCCCCGTCGTTGCTCGCGTCTCCAGCGGACGGCCGTATCCGGAAGGCCCATCCGAGGACGGCGTGGTCATCGAGCTCGCAATCGGCTCGCACGCCGCTCGGGCCGGCGCGCCGGTCGTGCCGCCGTCCGATCTGCTCGATCCCGGTCCACATCGTCACGACGGGCACGTCGTCACCTTCTGGCAGTACGTGGAGCCGAAGCGCGAGGTCGAGCCCGTAGCCGCCGGCGAGGGACTTCGCGAGATCCATGAGGCACTGGTCGACTACGAGGGCGAGCTGCCTTCCCTCCACACCGACGACCTCGCCAGGATCACCGACAGCCTCGATCCGTCCGCCGACGTCGAGCTGCTGCGCGAGCTCGGACTGCGACAACCGGTCGGCCACACGCAAGCGCTGCACGGCGACGCGCACCTCGCCAACTGCCTGCCGGGACCGCTCTGGCACGACTTCGAAACGGCGTGCCGCGGCCCACGGGAGCTCGACCTCGCTGCGCTCGCCCTGTCGGCACGGGTGCGTAACGACGACGCATCCCGGATCGCGCTGGAGGCCTACGGCGACTACGACACGGACCTGCTGGAGGCGTTCCTTCCGGTCTACGCCGCCTGGATCTACGCCTCGTTCATGATCGCGCTGCCACGCCGGCCGGAGCTCAGGCCGCTGCTCGACGAGCGGCTCAGCTGGCTCCGCGAGAACTACGCCTGAGGCTCAGTCGAACCCGAGGCCGGCCGCTGCTGCGACGACGCACTCCTCGTCCTCCGTCGCCGTTCCGCCGCTCGCTCCAATCGCGCCGACGAGCTCGCCGTCCACGAGCAGCGGTATCCCGCCCGCGTAGACGACGATCCTCGAATCCGTCGTGTTCCAGCCCCAGTCGTCCCCGCCCGGCTGCGTGCTTTGCCCGAACTCGCCGCTCGGTGTCGCCCACGAGGCGGCGGTGTACGCCTTGCCCACGGCCAGCCGCATGGTCCCGAGCGCGGCGCCGTCCATGCGCTGGCTCGCAAGTACGTGGCCGGATCCGTCTACGACCGCCGTCGCGAGCGAGAGATCGCGTGCCTCTGCCTCCTCCCTCACCCGCGCGAGCAGCGAAAGCGCGAGATCGAGCGACAGATGCTGCCGGGAGACGAGGCCGTCCACCGGTCGATCCTACGACGCAGTGCCCGGCCCGTGGAAGACAGTCTCGATGTTGTTCCCGTCGCTATCGAGGACGAACGCCGGTTCCGACGTCCTCTCGCCTTACTGGTGCATTCGGGTCGGCGAGAGCGAGAGGAATCGGGGTGCCCAGATTCGAACTGGGGACCTCTCCGACCCGAACGGAGCGCGCTACCAGGCTGCGCCACACCCCGAAACCGGCCATAGGGTAGCGAGCATGCTCCGGGCGGTCCTCTTCGACGTCGACTTCACGCTCGCACGGCCGGGGCCGGAGCTCGGGCCCGAGGGCTACGTCCGCGCGGGACAGCGTCACGGGCTGAGGCTCGAGCCCGGTCGCTACGAGGCGGCCCGAGACGCCGCTCGAGTCGACCTCCGCCGCCATCCCGAGCTCGAGCACGACGACGAGATCTGGTTCCGCTTCACCGAGCGGATCGTTCGAGGCATGGGCGGGGATGCCGACTCGGCGTACGACTGTGCGGTCGAGATCACGCGCGCCTGGGAGCGGCACGACAACTTCTCGCTCTACGACGACGTTCCGGACACGGTGGCGGGGCTCCGCTCCGCCGGCCTTAGCATCGGGCTCGTCTCGAACTCCGCACGCGACGTGCGCGAGTTCGCGCGCCACCACGGTCTGGAGGTCGACGCGGGCATCAGCTCTTTCCACCACGGCCGTACGAAGCCGCACGCGTCGATCTTCCGCGCCGTGCTCGACCTGCTCGACGTCGAGCCGGCCGAAGCCGTGATGGTCGGGGACACGATCGCGGATGACATTGAAGGCGCACTGGCCCTCGGGATGCGCGCGATCCTTCTCGACCGCGAAGGAGTCCACCCGGAGTTCGAGCCGCGGATCGAGACGCTGAACCAGCTCGCGCCGCTGCTCGGGCTGTGAGCGCTACTTCTCGCCGCGTTCGAGGAAAGGCCGGATGATGTCGATGGGCGCCGGAAAGATGATCGTCGACGAGGCCGAGCCGCTCACCTCGATCAGCGTCTGCAGGTACCGCAGCTGCAGCGCCATTGGATGCTTCTCGAGCACGATCGCCGCGTCCTTGAGCTTCTCCGCGGCCTGGAACTCGCCCTCCGAGCTGATGATCTTGGCGCGCCGCTCGCGCTCTGCCTCGGCCTGGCGCGCCATCGCGCGCTGCATACCGGTCGGGATCTCGACGTCCTTCATCTCGACGATCGAGACCTTGATTCCCCAAGGGCCTGTCGACTCGTCGATGATCTCCTGCAGGATCGCGTTGATCTTCTCGCGCTCGGAGAGCAGCTCGTCGAGCACGTGTTGCCCGAGCACCGACCGAAGGGTCGTCTGTGCGATCAGCGACGTCGCGGACATGTAGTTCTCGACCTGGATGATCGCGCTCTTGGGGTCGACGATCTTGAAATACGCCACCGCGTTGACGCGCACTGGCACGTTGTCCTTGGTGATGACCTCCTGCGGCGGGACGTTGAGCGTGATCGTGCGGAGGTCGACCTTCACGAGCTGGTCGACGATCGGGATCTTCCAAACGAGTCCCGGACCGCGCGGCGGTTCGAGCAGCCGCCCGAAGCGGAACAAGATTGCCCGCTCGTACTCCCTCAAGACCTTGACGAAGCCGAGCACGACCCGATCCTACGCCTAGCGGGCCACGGTGAGCTGTAGGCCGTCGACCGCCTGAACCTTGACCTGCTCGCCCGGGACGAGTTCGGAGTCATCTGCGGCATGGGCCTGCCAGAGGGCGCCGTCGACGAAGACGAGCCCGGGCCCTCGTACCTCCGCGACCTGTCCGACCATCTGCTGAGAGCCGGTCTGGACCGGCAGTCGTCGTGCCGCGAGTGCCTTCCCTGTCGCAAAGGCCCAGAAGATGGCTATCGCCCCGCCGATCCCGAGAATCAGCCACAGATTGACCCGATAGACCCCTGGCTCGTTCTGGAATAGAAGCGCGAGGCCGAAAAGCAGCGAGATGACGCCGCCGATCGTGAGCACGCCGTGCGTCGGCGCATGCAGGTCGATCACCAGCAACGCCACGCCGAGCAGCATGAGCGCGAGCCCTCCCCAGCTCGGCGTGAGCACCGAGAACCCGTACAAGGCCAGCACGAGAGCGACGGCGCCGAGCGCGCCGGGCAGCACGACTCCCGGATGCAACACCTCGAAGATGAGCCCGATGATCCCGAGCAGGAAGAGCAGGCTGATCAGGTTCGGATTGATGATGAAGTTGAGGAAGCGCGTGAAGAATCCCGGCTTGACCGTGTCGATCTGCGCCCCGGCCAGATGGAGTGTGAACTGGCGGTGCGGGTTCTTCGTCGTGTAGCCATCGAGCTTGTCGAGGAGAGCCGGGAGCGTGGGCGCGATGAAGTCGATCACGTTCATCTGGAGCGCCTGCGCGGCCGTGAGGTTCGATGCCTCGCGGACGGCTTTCGCCGGCCAGGTCGTGTTGCGGTGATTCGCCGCCGCGAGCGCGGTGAGGGACGCGACCGAGTCGTTGATCACCTTGCGGCGCAAGTCCGAGCCGAGGTTCTTTCCGCTCGAGTCGATCGGTGTCGACGAGCCGATGTTCGTCGTCGGGGCCATGGCGAGGACGTCGGCCGCCTGAGCGACCCAGACGCCGGCCGACGCCGCGCGCGCACCTTCCGGCGACACGTAGACGATCACCGGGATTTTGGAGGCGAGCTCCGCCTGGTAGATCGTCTTCATCGAGGTCGATAGGCCGCCGGGGGTGTCGAGCAGGATCACCGCGGCGTCGTAGTGGTCGCTCGCCGCGCGTGAGAGCTGGCTCGTGAGGTAGCCCTGCGTGACGGGGTTGATCTCCAGGTCGGGCCCGAACGTGATGGCGAGCACGCGGGGCTTGGAGTTCGCCGCTGCGGCACCACAGACGAAGACGAGCGAGGCAAGGACGACGAGGAGCGCCCGCTTCATGATGAGTTCAGGATACGCCGCTCTCCGATCTAGAGGGCGTAATCTTCCCGGTAATGCCAGCATGGGTCATCTGGGCCATCGTCGCCGTTTTCCTCGCGGTCGGCGAGATCTTCACGCCCGGACTCTTCTTTCTCGGCCCGATCGCCCTTGCCGCGCTGGCCGCCACGGTGGTCGCGGCGCTCGGCGCAGACATCTGGATTCAGATCGTCGTGTTCGGCGTCGGCTCGTTCGCGGCCGTCGGCCTGCTGCGGCCGATCGCCCGCGCGCACCTGAAGATGCCGCGCGCCATCAGGACGGGAGCCGCCGCGCTCGAGGGCGCGAAGGCCGTCGTCCTCCAGCGCGTGGACGGTCGCGGCGGCAGGGTCAAGATCGGGGGAGAGGAGTGGAGCGCGCGCGCCTACATGCCCGATGAGGAGTTCGACGTCGGCACTGAAGTCGAGGTCGTCCAGATCCAGGGTGCCACCGCCCTGGTCTACAAGTAGAGAACACGAAGGAGCTGAAACCGCATGTACCCGCTGATCGCCATCATCATCGTCGCGGTCATCGTCCTCGTCGTCCTGGCGCGGACCATCAAGGTCGTCCCGCAGGCTCGCGCCGGCGTCGTCGAGCGGCTCGGCCGCTATTCGCGAACGCTCTCGCCCGGGCTCACGCTGGTCGTCCCGTTCATCGACCGCATCCGGGCGACCATCGACCTGCGCGAGCAAGTCGTCTCGTTCCCGCCGCAACCGGTGATCACCGAGGACAACCTCGTGGTCAACATCGACTCGGTCATCTACTTCCAGGTCACCGACGCCAAGGCCGCGACCTACGAGATCGCGAACTACATCCAGGCGATCGAGCAGCTGACGGTCACGACGCTGCGCAACGTGATCGGCGGTATGGCGCTCGAGAAGACGCTCACCTCGCGCGACGAGATCAACGGCCAGCTGCGCGGCGTGCTCGACGACGCCACCGGCAAGTGGGGCATCCGCGTCAACCGCGTCGAGCTGAAGGCGATCGACCCGCCGGCCTCGATCCAGGACTCCATGGAGAAGCAGATGCGCGCCGACCGCGACAAGCGCGCCTCGATCCTCCAGGCCGAGGGGCAGCGGCAGTCGTCGATCCTCCAGGCCGAGGGCGAGAAGCAGGCCGCGATCCTCAAGGCCGAGGGCCATAGCAAGGCCATGGCGCTCGAGGCCGAGGGGCAGGCAAAGGCGATCGAGACCGTCTTCAACGCCATCCACGAGGGGAAGCCGGACGCGGAGCTGCTCGCGTACCAGTACCTGCAGACGCTGCCGCTGATCGCGCAGGGAGAGTCCAACAAGGTCTGGATCATTCCGAGCGAGCTGCAGTCGGCGGTCGGGAGGATCGCCGGCGCGGTCAAGGACTTCGCCGCGTCGCCGCCCGCGGTGACAGACGGGCAGAAGCCCGAGTAGGTTCTCGTGGCCTCGGCCGAGCAGTCGGCAGCGGTGGAGGACAAGCGGCGGCACCTCCTCGATGCCGCTGTGCGCGTGTTTGCCCGCAAGGGCTTCCACGCGAGCCGGGTCGGAGACATCGCCGAGGAGGCCGGCGTCGCGCACGGCCTCCTCTACCACTACTTCGAGTCCAAGGACCAGGTGCTCGAGGCGGTCTTCCACGAGAACTGGAACGTGTTGCTCGCACGGATAGCGAGCGTCGAGGAGACCGACGAGCCGGCGGCCGAACAGCTCCGCCACATCGCGGCCATCGTCCTTCGTACCTGGCTCCACGTACCGGACGTGGTGCGCGTCGTGATCCGTGAGTTCGGCCGCAGCCCGGAGCTGGTCGAGCGGATCGGCGAGCTGACGCAGCCGAGACAGGCGATCCAGCGCGTGATCACACGCGGCATCGAGCGCGGCGAGTTCCGTCGGGACATCGACCCGCGCTTCGCGGCGACGGTCGTCTACGGCTCGATCGACGAATTGCTGACGGTGTGGGTGCTCGGGCTTCTGCCCGCGGGCGAAGAGGACGTCGCCGCGGCTGAGAAGACGCTGCTCGAGATCACTCTTCGCGGCTTGCAGGCGCCCTAGAGACCAGCTCCGCGAATCGCGCGGCGCCGACGTTGCCGCCCGAGAGCACGACGCCGACCGTGCGCCCGCGCCCGTCGAGCTTCCCGGTCAGGAGGGCGGCGACCCCGACCGCGCCGCTTGGCTCGGCGACGACCTTCAGCCGGTCGAAGAGGAAGACCATCGCCGCGACGATCTCCTCGTCGGTCACCGTCACGATCTCGTCCACCAGACGGTGGTTCACCTCGAACGTCAGCTCGCCGGGCTCGGTCGCCTGCAGCCCGTCGGCGATGGTCGGCGGGACGTCGATGCGCACGCGCTCGCCGGCGGCGAGGGAGCGGCGGGTGTCGTCGCCGGCCTCCGGCTCGACTCCCACGACTCGAATCCCTGGCCGCAGCGCCTTCGCGACAGTGGCGCAACCGGCCATCAGGCCGCCGCCGCTGACCGGCACGAGGAGCACGTCGAAGTCGGGCGTGTCTTCGAGCAGCTCGAGCGCGACCGTCCCCTGGCCGGCCATGACCAGCGGGTCGTCGTACGGTCTCACGAGCTCGAGCCCGCGCTCTTCGGCCAGTTGCGCGCCGATCTCCTCGCGGCTCTCCGTCCAGCGGTCGTACGGCACGACCTCGGCGCCGTACCCGCGCGTCGCGTCGAGCTTCGCTGCGGGCGCGTCCTCGGGCATGACGATCGTCGCGCGCGAGCCGAGAAGCACTGCGGCGATGGCGACGGCCTGCGCGTGATTTCCGGACGAGTAGGCGAGGACGCCGCGCCCCAACGCGTCCTCCTCGAGCGAGGAGATCTTGTTGAAGGCGCCGCGGAACTTGAAGGCGCCGCCCCGCTGGAAGCACTCCGCCTTGACGTGGACCTGAGCGCCCGTCCGTTCGTCGAGCGTTCGTGAGGTGAGGACGGGCGTGCGGTGAGCGACGTCGGCCAGGCCCTGCGCGGCGCGTTCGACGTCGTCCAGTTCGAGGCTCATCTGCAGGGAGACGCGTCCCGACGGAAGAGGCCGAAGCCCCAGAGCCGGCCGCTGAGCAGGTAGTAGGCCGTGCTCGCCTGGGCGGAGTTGCGAACGAGCGCCTCGTAGCCGCGGCAGACCACCGTGCGTGACGCACCGGTGAGCCGGTGCACGGCGAGCGCCGAGGAGCCGAATCGAAGCTTGTGAGGCGCGTGCCAGCCCGCGGGCCGCCAGAGCGTGTAGACCCCCGAGACCTGTCCGCCCGTGAACTCGACCGCGAGACCTTGCTTGTCGAACGGCGAGTAGGTGAAGTACCACGTCCGCCGGGAACAGCCGCGGCAGGTCCCGTAGAACGTGCCGAGCTCGGCGCGGACGGCGCGTGGAGATTCCCCGAGCCGGATGCCGCCGAGCGACTGTCCGGGCACGAGCACTCCCGCCTTCGGCAGCCCGGCCGCCGCGGTTGCGGCGAGGAGGAGGGCGGCGGCAACGGTGGCGACAAGGCCGACCGCGACGAAGCTGGGCCTCATATGCTCGCAGTATGGCTCTCTGGGATGCCGTTGCGGACCTGACGCTGAAGGTCGACGGCTACACGCTCGAGCGGCGGGAGTCGTCCACCCCCGCGGGCTGGACACGCGTGACGACGACTGTCGTCCTCGAGGGCGACGGCGAGAAGGGCGAGGGCGAGGACGTCACCTACGAAGCCGAGATGCACGACGGGGTGCCCGACGAGCTCATGCTCGCCGGGACCTGGAGCTTCGAGGATCTGTCGCACCACCTGGACGAGTTCGAGGAGCTGGCCGAGGGCTACCGCCGCTGGGCGTTCGAGGGGGCGATGCTCGATCTTGCGCTGCGGCAGAACGAAATCGGCCTCGGGGAGGCGTGTGGACGCATGGAGCGTCCCGTCCGCTTCGCCGTCTCGACGCGCGCCGCCCCGGAACGCTGGCTCGCGGTTGCGCCCAAGCTCGAGTTCAAGCTCGACGCGGAGAAGGACTGGAACCGCGAACTGCTCCGAGGGCTGCGCGAGCTCGACGTCGTGCGCGTCGTCGATCTGAAGGCGTACTACCGCGGCACCAGCGTCGACCTCACGCCCGATCCCGAGCTCTATCGCGCGATTGTCGAAGAGCTTCCCGACGTGGTGATCGAAGACGCCTGGCTCGAGGACGGCCTGCGCGAGGCCCTCGCGGGTGCCGAGGACCGCCTCAGCTTCGACGCCCCGGTTCACTCGCTGAGCGACCTCGACGGTCTGCCGCTGGAGCCGCGCTGGCTCAACATCAAGCCCTCGCGCTTCGGAACCGTGCGCGGCCTGCTGGAGACGATCGGCGCCTGCGAGGAGCGCGGGATCACGCTGTACGGCGGCGGCCAGTACGAGCTCGGGCCGGGCCGCCCCCAGATCCAGCGCCTCGCCAGCGTGTTCTACCCGGACGGCCCGAACGACGTCGCGCCGTCGGCTTACAACGAGGGTGAACCGCGGGAAGGCCTGCCGCAAAGTCCGCTTCCGGCGCCGGAAGGACCGGGCTTCTGAACCTTCTCGACGACGAGCCGCGCCGCTTCGGAGACGACTTCGGAGCGGAGTTCTGGGGAGGGACGCTCTACGAGCTCGCGCCGGGGAAGTCCTCGCCGTACCACTGGCAGATGGGCGAGGAGGAGTGCTGCATCGTGATCACCGGCACGCCGACGCTGCGGACTCCGGAAGGCGAGCGCGTGCTCGAGCCGTGGGACATCGCCTGGTTCGTTCGCGGGCCGGCGGGCGCCCACGGACTGCGCAATGACGCGGACGAGCCCGCGCGTGTCGTCTTCTTCTCGACCGTCTCCGATCCCGAGCTGGCCGTGTACCCGGACGAGGGCAAGGTCGGGGTCGTGGCCGGCTTCACGAACCCGAACGTCGAGACCATCCGCGGCTGGGTGCAGCCGCAATGAACCTGCGTAAAGCAGCGGTTCCGCCGGCTGCCGGGATGCCGCCGGGCTTCGCCATCGGCGACGTCTCGGCGAGAGAGAGGCCTGGGGACGAGCTGATCGGCGCATCCCTGTACGAGCTGGAGCCGGGCAACCAGCTCTGGCCGTACCACTTCCACGTTGGGAACGAGGAGTGGATCGTCGTCGTCTCCGGCACGCCGACCCTGCGTACTCCGGAAGGCGAGCGAGAGCTGCGTGCCGGCGACGTCGTCGGGTTCCCGCAGGGCGAAACGGGTGCGCACACCTTCTACAACCGCAGCTCCGAGCCGTCGCGCATCCTCTTCTTCTCGACGCTGCGCAGCGGCTACCCCACGTACGTGGACAGTGACAAGGTCGGCGCCGGGGGTCGCGTGTTTCGCCGCGCAGACGCCGTCGATTACTGGGACGGCGAGGAGTCGCGCGCCTAGCGGAACGCGTTCTCGCCGGTCAGCGCTTTGCCGACCGAGAGCGTGTGTATCTCGTGCGTGCCCTCGTACGTGAGGACAGTCTCGAGGTTGTTCATGTGGCGGATCACCGGATACTCGAGCGTGATTCCGTTGCCGCCGAGGATCGAGCGCGCGGTGCGGGCGACTTCGAGCGCGCCGCGGACGTTGCCCATCTTACCCATCGAGACGTGCTCGGGACGGAGCGTCCCCTCGTCCTTCATGCGGCCGAGGTGGAGTGCGACGAGAGCGCCGCGGTTCACCTCGAGCGCCATCTCCGCAAGCTTCTGCTGCGTGAGCTGATAGCCGGCGATCGGCTTGTTGAAGACGATCCGCTCCTTGGAGTAGTCCAGCGCGGTCTCGAGGCACGTGCGCGCAGAGCCGACGACTCCGAAGACGATCCCGAAGCGCGCCTCGTTGAGACAGGAGAGCGGCCCGCGGAGGCTCGAGATCTCGGGGAAGCGGTTCTCCTCGGGCACGCGCACGTCGCGGAGGACGAGCTCAGACGTGACCGATGCCCGCAGCGAGAGCTTGTGGTGCATGAGCGGTGCCTCGAATCCGGGCATGTCCTTCTCGACCAGGAAGCCGTTGATGTCGCCGCCTTCGGTGCGCGCCCAGACGATTGCGACGTCCGCGATCGAGCCGTTCGTGATCCACATCTTCGCGCCGTTGAGGATCCAGTCGGAGCCGTCGCGCTTGGCCGTCGTGCGCATCGACCCCGGGTCGGAGCCGGCGTCAGGCTCGGTGAGCCCGAAGCAGCCGATCTTCTCGCCGGAGTGCATGGGCGGGAGCCAGCGCTGCTTCTGCTCCTCGGAGCCCCAGCGCCAGATCGCGTACATCGAGAGCGAGCCCTGCACCGAGACCAGGCTGCGGATGCCGGCGTCGCCTGCCTCGAGCTCCTGGCAGACGAGCCCGTACATGACCGAGCTCGCCTCGGGCAGGCCGTAGCCCTCGAGGTGCATTCCGAACAGGCCGAGTCGCGCGAGCTCCGGTATCAGCTCGGTGGGAAGCTCACCGCGCTCGAACCACTCGCCGACGTACGGCTTGACCTGCTCCGAGACGAACTGGCGCACCGTGTCCCGGATCGCGCGCTCCTCATCCGAGAGAAGCGCGTCGAGTGCGAGGAAGTCGCCCGGGTCGAGGTCCGTCTTCTTCGCCGTCGTCGCCACAGGGGCATCGTACGGATCTATGCGGTTTCAGGCGCGGCGAGTAATGTTTGACTGAGCAGTCAATCAAGGGTCCGGAGAGCGTGATGGTGACGATCGACGAGGGCACGGCAACCGGCGTCTCCTTCGCCCTGAGCGAGGAGCAGAAGGAACTGCGCGGGCTCGCGCGCAGCTTCGCCGAGCGTGAGATCCGGCCACACGAGGCGGCACACGACGCCGACATGCTGCACCCCGCGGACCTGATCGTGCACGCGCACGAGCTCGGGCTGATGAACGTCCACGTGCCGACCGAGTACGGCGGGCTCGGCCTCTCCGCCTTCGACGGCATGCTCGTCGGCGAAGAGCTCTACTGGGGCTGCTCCGGAATGGGCACGTCCATCACCGCTAACGGTCTCGGCGCGAGCCCCGTCATCCTCTTCGGCTCGCCGGAGCAGAAAGCTCGCTGGCTGCCGCCGCTGATCGAGCAGCCGCTGCTCTGCTCATTCGGCCTCTCGGAGCCGGGCGCCGGTTCCGACGTCGCGGCGCTGCGGTCGACCGCGGTGCGCGAGGGCGACGAGTACGTCCTCAACGGCTCGAAGACATTCATCACGAACGCCGGGTACGCCGAGTGGGCCGTCGTGTTCGCGAAGACGGATCCGGCAGCGGGCCGCCGCGGCATGTCCGCCTTCGTCGTCGAGATGGCGACCCCCGGAGTCACGATCGAAAAGCACCTCGAGAAGATGGGCCAGCGCGCCACCGACACCTCTGCCTTCGCGCTCAACGATGTTCGAGTGCCCGTGGCGAACCGCCTGGGTGAGGAAGGCGATGGCTTCAAGATCGCGATGGCCACCCTCGACTTCACGCGGCCGGGAACGGCGATCGGTGCGGTGGGCGTCGCGCAGGCCGCGTACGACCACGCGCTCGAGTACGCGAAGGAGCGTGTGACCTTCGACCTCCCGATCGCAATGCACCAGGCCGTCGGCTTCATGGTCGCCGACATGGCCACCGAGATTCAGGCCTCGCGCCTCCTTTGCTGGCAGGCCGCGTGGATGCTCGACAACGGCATGGGCCGCGAGGCGACGCTTTACTCCTCGTTCGCGAAGCGGTTTGCCGCCGACACCGCGATGAAGGTCACGACCGATGCGGTGCAGGTGTTCGGCGGGTACGGCTACATCAAGGAGTACCCCGTCGAGAAGCTCATGCGCGACGCGAAGCTGTTCCAGATCTACGAGGGGACGTCGCAGATCCAGCGGCTCGTGATCGCCCGCGAGATCTTCACCCCGAAGGGCTAGCGGCCGCCTCCGCCGCGCGGATCGCCTCCGCGAGCCACTCGGGCACCCGGGTGGGACGGAACGTCGTCGCGTCGACGCAGGCGTGCTCGGTGTGGCCGTCGGCGAGGAGCTCGTCTCCTCGAACGATCGCGTACTCGTAGCGGAACCGGGCGGCACGCGGGCCGACGCAGCGCGTGTGCACGACGAGCTCGTCGTCGAAGCGCGCTGGGATCCGGTAGCGGCAATGCGACTCGAGGACGAGCGCCTCGATGCCCTGGTCGCGCAGTGCTTGGTAGCCGCCGGCGAACTCGCGGAGGTACTCGACGCGTGCGACCTCGAACCAGACCACGTAGGCGGAGTTGTGCGCGACGCCCTGGGCATCGGTGTCCGCGAAGCGCACGCGCACCGGTGTCGAAAAGGAGTAGCCGTCCACGAGGCGCGAGCCTATCCCAGG
>Ga0070707_100000748_pt1 | contig 32177 bp, 39 predicted proteins | sample KBSK5502metaG_FD_65468 | JGI IMG/M metagenome (GOLD analysis project Ga0070707, IMG submission 65468) | Corn, switchgrass and miscanthus rhizosphere microbial communities from Kellogg Biological Station, Michigan, USA - KBS K5-50-2 metaG | ecosystem: Host-associated > Plants > Roots >... | reverse complement strand
CGCCGCTGGGGCCGCCGCTCGGGCCGCCGCTGGGGCCGCCGCTTGGGCCGCCGCTGGGGCCGCCGCTGGGGCCGCCGCTCGGGCCGCCGCCAAGTCGAAGCGGACCTATGCGACGAAGTACGACGCGGCCTACAAGGCGGCTCGCTCCGTGGTGGACGTGGCTCTCGCTGAAACCGTTACCGAGCTGCGGGCCTCGGCCTTCGGCCTCCTCGATCGGATGCTCGCGGCGTGACCGAAGCCCGCGCCCCGGAACCGCCAGAGAAGGTGCTGGCCCGCGTACTCACGGACGCCCTGCGGATGCACGCGGTCGATAACCCGTACCCGGAGCCCGGCTACGAGCGGATGATCGTCCCGGCTGACGCGGACTCCGTCCTCGCTGCCCTCCACCGGGCGGGCTACCGTATCGTCCCCGAGTCGCCAGCCCCGGATGAGGAAGTTGACCAGTTCTCGCCGCCCGGTGTCGTTGCTCAATGGGCGCTGGGGGCCGTCCCCGAGTCGGAGGTCGGGCTGGACGCGGCATGGAAGGCTGCGGAGGCGGCGCTGCCGGAGGGCATGAGCCTCGTGCTCCGGCGATCCGGCGTGACGCCGCACTACTGGACCGCCGAGGTTCAGGACGGGCGCGGCAAGACGTGGGAGACGATTGCGGAGGAACTGTCCTGGGCTGACGCGAACGCCGCCCTCCTCGCCCTCGCAGCCCGTCTCTCGTCTCGGCGTAGCGAGGGTCCGGGGAGATGAGCGCCCGCACGTGGAAGGACGGATCGACCGGCTGGTACGCGCCGATCACGGACGACGACCGAGAATGGATGCGCCGGTATCCGGGGTCGTTCGCGGGCCCGCTGTCGAAGCACCGGACGTGCTGGCTTTGCGGGCGAGACGGCTACACGGTCCCGGCCCCGCCACCACCGATCACGGTGCTCGACTTCGATGCCCCGCTCGGTGCCCCGAAGCTGCGGACCGGCGACACCTGCCCCGGCCACGAGTACGCGACCCGACGCTTCCTCTATGAACACCCGGAGTTCTACTCCCTTACCGACACGCTGAAAGGCTGGCGTTGGGGATGACCGCCGTACCCCGGGAGGCCCGACTCGGTGACGTTCTCGTGGTGACGCACATCGTCACCGGGACAGCGGATCAGGTCCCGGCGGGCTGGACCCTGTTCGACTGCCTCGAACCGGGCGACGCGATCTACCGACGACTCGAAGCCCTCACCCACGCCGAGCAGCGGACCCGCGACCTCGAAGCGGCGCTGCGAGACATCGTGGAGCGGTGCGGGAAGGCGTTTGCGGCTGATGGGATCGCCTACGCCGAGAAGGTCTGGCCCGCCGGTCCGGTCGCCGTGTACCACGCATGGGCCGATGGACGTGACGTGCTGCGGGAGGCCCGTGCCGCAATCGAGGACCAGGAGGAGAAACCGTGACCGTTCACACCGAAACCGAGAACCGCACCGATCCGGTCGTGATCGACGCGACGTTCATGGAGAACGTCCGAGAAGCGTTGACCAACGGCTACGACGCGGTTTGCGCCGCCTGTGGCGTCGGACTCGCTGGCGACGACATGGATATCCACGAGCGGGCCTGCCCGGAATACCTCGAATGAGCAAACGGAAGCTGCCAGTCGTTGAGGTTGTGTGGGCCGACTGCCTGCTGTTCACGGGCGGCTGGGAGGCGCACTCGGCAGTCATGCGTCAGGTCCGCCGTATCAAGCAGCGATCGGTCGGCTATGCCCTGCGCGACGACAAGCGGGGGATCGTTCTGGCTGCCGCCCTTAGTCAGGGCGGGAACGTCTTTGGGGCTCACGTCATCCCGGCGGCGCAGATCATCAGTCGGCGGAAACTTCGATGACCTCCGATCCCCACCAGATTGACGCCCCACGGACGGAGGAACCGATGACGACTGAACGTGACCCGTGGTATCCGGGTGGTCAACGAGACGCCTCGCTCTGGGTCGCGGAGTTCTTCCGCATCTACCCCGACGGCAAGGCCGACGCTGACACGATGCTCGGCTGGTTCGCCAACGCCATCGAAACCGGCGTCATGGTGGGAGCCGCCGCCCCGCAACCGAGAGACGACCTGCTCCCGCCTCCGCTGCTTGACGTGGCCCGCCTGACCGACATCGCGGAAATGGCGCTGGGCGAGGTCGCGACCGGCCATGACTACGGGCGCTACCACGTCGCGTTCCGAGAGCACTTCCGCAAGCGGCTCATCGGGGCCGACACGTACCGCCCGCTCGCCGCCACACCCGCCGACTCTCTCGGCGCGCTGCGGGCGTTGTCGGATGCAGCAGACGAAGGTCCGTGGTCATGGGATCGGATCGGCGGCGGTCGGCTGCGAACGCCGCAGCGCGCAATCGCTGACCTCCGATACAGCCACAACGCCGCGAATGCCGACCTCATCGTCGCCGCCGTCAACTACGTCCGCGCCGCTCTCCGAACAGGTCAGCGGTCCCCGAGGAACGATGAACTGCTCACCGAAATCGAACGCGGCGCACGACTCGCGGATCACGGCTCCATCGAGGACGGTCCCGCCTTCGCTCGCGGGGCACGGTGGGCCGCAAACGTCATCCGCGATCCCGAGAAGTACCGCGTTCCGCCTCTCCGGGCAGAAGGATCATCGAAGCCGCCGGAGCCGCAGCCGTGAGCTTTCTCCTGGCACTCGCGCTCACCTGGAGTCCAGTAGCTCCTCGAGCGGCAATCCATCCCCCGGCGATCGCTCACGCGATCCACGTCTCCCGGGACGTGCCCATGCCGGGGGTCTCCCTCTCAGGGATAGCGAGCTGGGGTTACGGTTGGTCGGGCGTGGTCACTCGCCTTCCTCGAGGTACGCAGATCACGGTGACCGGACCGCTCGGTTCCTGGTCGGGGCGTTCGGTGGGGTATGGGCCGGCGGTCTGGACGGACCGGATCGCGGATCTGTCGCGGAGCGTGTTCGAGCTCATCTGCGGCGACCCTCGAATGGGACTATGCAAGGTGACCGTGTCGTACTAAAGTCACCATCCGTGGCGGGCTGTTTGATCCTCGGGCACCCGTCATCCTCCGTCTCCTGGCCCCGTCGGACTTCCCCCCGGCGGGGCCTTTCTCTGTGACCGTGGAGCAGACGATCCGGTGGATGCGGCTCGTCCAGGCGCTGCTCGCGCTCATCACGGCGCTCATCACCCTCGGCTTGGTCGTGCGGTCGTGAATGGCGCATCAGTCACGTCGCAGCCGACGCACGATCCAACTGGAACAGCAGGATCAATCCCGTGATGAGGCAACCTTCGATTCCTATGACGATGAGTTGGTTCGGACCGAGCCTGTTCTCGAACCTCCTCCCGCCCGAGTCCGACCCTACCTCGTCGCCTTCGGACCCAACGGAGAGTCCTTCGACGGGGAGCTCATCGACACCGACGGACTCTCAGCCTCCGAGTTCATCCCCGGACTCGGCACCGACCGAGGGCGGCGGCGGCTGGCTCAGAGGATCATGGAGGCCCACGCTCGGCTCATTAAGCGCATCGGGCACGCGAAGTGAAACGGTCATGCTCGCGCTGGCCTACGTCCTCATCGGGCTATTCGTGCTCCTGGATCTCGTCGTCATCGTCGGTGCCCTGACGCGATGAGCTACAACCCCGACGTGTTAGTTCCAAGAATGTCCGTGGACAATCGACCACACCGACGCTTGGCTCACGCCGAACCTACGCGCCAGAGCGGACTGACTCGTGGCGGGCCATTCACGGCGGATCTCCGCGACATTCTCGGGCGACAGCTTTGCGGCGGGGTTCAGTTGGCCCGGACGCGACCGGCCAGGAAGCGATCGCCAACGTTCAGGATCACGTCGAGTCCAATGGCGGTCTCCACGGAGGAGCCTGCCCTTGAGGGCAGCGTCTCGCTGGTTGTCAGCGTGCGTTCCGAGAAACAGATGATCGGGCCGGACGCAAGGTGGGTTGTCGCAGCGATGGCAAACCAGAAGCCCATCGGGTATGGCGCCGAAATGGAGACGCCAAGAGACACGATGGGCGCGTTCCGGGTGCCGTCCGTCCGCAGCGAAGCGCCCGTGTCCGAACGAATCGCGGTAGCCTCGCCACTCCCAACATCCGTCAGATTTCGCAATCTTCGCCCAGAATCGATCCTCAGTGCTGCGCGTCGAATGATTGGCGTGGTAGCAGGCTGGGGAGCAGAAGCGAACGGCTTGTCGTGGAATTGGGTTGCCGCAAGCTCGGCACCGTCTCATAGCCGTCAGTTTAGCAGAACATAAGATGGCATATAACCCCGATGTTTACAATCAGCTCGACGGCTCGCAGTACGCCTACGTCAACTGCGTCCCCGCCACGACCACGATGCTCATGGACCGCGACTCGGTCGGGAAGTGGCGCATTCCCGCCCCGTCCCTGCGCAAGCTCTCGGGCGACACCTCAGGCGGGATCAGCTACCTCCAGGCCGCCGCGGTCGCAGGGTCAGCGAGCGCGAACGAGGTCAAGTTGACCGTCATGACCTCGACCCGCTCGGGTCTGAAGGCGCTCGTCGTCGCTGGCCATTCGGTGGGGGTCTCGATTGACTGCTCGGTCACGATCAACACGCCATATCACACCGGTTCCTACACCGGCGGGCACTCGATCTTCGTCTCAGGATGGCGGTACAACGCCGCGTTGTCACGGGACGAATACCTCGTCGGTGATCCCGGTCGCGGAACCTCATCGAACCCGCTCGGCTACGTCTGGTGGCCGGCGTGGCTCCTTTACAAGGCCGCCGAGTCTCGGAGCGGGAGCACGGCGATCTATCTCCTCGTCGGTAGGGACACCGAAGGCGGGACGATCATCAGCACGACCACTGCTCCGATCAAGGCCAGCGCGACCAACGGTTCAGCGACGCTGAAGTCCTACGGAGCCGGCCGCTACTTCACCGGAGCGGAGACAGTCCGGGGCGGCTCGTGGACGTTCCAAGGTCGAACGGCGAAGGCATGGACGAAGGTGTCTCGGGATGGCGTGACCGGCTATCTTGCCGGCAACGTCATGAAAGGCGTCTGATGCCGAACAAGCACGCTGAGGACGGGCCGCTCGAGGTGAAGGTCGCCAAGACGGAGGCCGACGCGCTCCTCGCCGATCCCAAGAACCACGGGCAACCCCCGGAACACGCCGCGAGCCAGAAGGCTGAGAAGCTCGACGATCCGGCTCATCAGAAACCGGCCACAATAGGGCCGGAGTGGAAGCAGGTCGGCGACACGTTCGTCCACGATACGGAGGGCTGAGATGATCTTCGGACGGCCAACGAACCTCTGGCTCGGCCTGACGTCGGCCCTTTCGGGCGCGGTCGCCGCGACGTCCATCCTGGCGTTCCACACCGATCCCGTCGTCACCGGCGCGCTCGCTGGCGTGTGGCAGACTGTTCTCGGCGCGGTCATTGCCCTCGTCGGTAATCAACCCCCGACCCTGAATCCCGGCGACACCTTCAAGACCGTCACGCCAGCGGGTCAGCCCAACGCCACGACGGTCGTTGCGGTCCCTCCGGCTCCCTCGACGCCCACGATGATCGACCCCGTACCACCTGGAGGCTGATATGGCTGGTAAGCGACTCCTCGTCCTGCTCGCGCTGATCCTCGAACTGCTCGCCGCCGCGGGCTTCGGTGAGGTCGGGTTCGGCTCGATCCACGTCTCGCTCATCGCGGCGGGGCTGGCGGCCTACTTCCTCGCGGAGTTCCTGTGACCGACCCGATCCTCGTTATCGTGGGGCTCTTCGCCGTCGTGCTCGTGTTCGTCGCGGTCATGGGGCTGCGAAAGTGACCTGGATCCGCTACCCGCACCGCTCATGGCATGTCGAACGCCTGATGTCTCGTGGTGGGCAGGTCCAGACGTTGTGCGGCCGCTGGATCGCTCCACCCCTCGAGGAAGCGCCCGAGCCGCCGCCGAACGAACCCAGTTGCGAGCGGTGCTACCAAATTAGGGAAGCGCGACGATGACCGGTACCACTCCGGTCACGGTCGTATGGCACCTGCCCTCTGGGTGGTACCAGCGATGACGGCACGCAAGCGTTCGTTGTCCGTGGTAGGTGGTACCCGTTGAGCGGCGAAGGCAACTCGAAGGTCACCGCGCCGAGAGTCGAGGCGGCTCTTGACGCCCTTCGCCATGGGTGCACGAGGGGAGCTGCTGCCGGAGCGGCCGGAGTGACACGTGCCACGTTCTATCGCTGGCTAGACGATGAGACATTTCGTGACGAGGTAGAAAAGGCCGAGCTCGCTGCCGAGGCGGCGTACACGACCGCGGTAGCTCAGGCGGTCCCGAAGTCATGGCAAGCCGCAGCATGGTGGCTGGAACGGCGGAAGTACCAGGACTACGGCCGGCGGGACTCTCTCGAGGTCAAGATGGATCTCCGAGCTGAGGTCACGAAACTCGCGGAGGAGTTGGGCCTCGATCCAGCAGCGGCCATCGCTGAGGCCGAAGCGATCATGGCGCGTCGATGATCGTCGCCGAGCAGGACCTCCGAACCACGGCTGTACTGGCCGTGCTGCGAGCGAAATACGCTCCTCCTCCGGTCGTTCGTGACCTGTACACGTGGCAAGTACCGCCTCCGCAGCCCTGGGACGTGTGGCTGCTTCTCGGGGGACGTGGTACGGGCAAGACCGAGGCGGGTGCTCGCTACGTCGATGACCATGCCAACGGGTCGGCGTGCCTTGATGGAGCGACTCCCCACCGTATCGCGATCGTCGCCCCATCTCATGACGACGCGGTGGATACCTGCGTCCGCGGCGAGACCGGACTGCTCTACGTCAATCCCTGGATCCGGTTCCATCCAGGGGCATCGTTGTGGTCAGACCTGACGTGGCCGAACGGGTCTGAGGCGATGCTATTCGGGACCTTCGCTCCAGAGGACGTGGAACGGTTCCGCGGTCCGCAGCACTGTCTCGTTTGGGGCGACGAGTTCGCGGCCTGGCGGAAGCTACAGGACAGCTGGGACATGATCCAGCCCGGGCTTCGTCTTGGCCCGCATCCGCACATGATCCTGACGACGACCCCAAAACGTCGTGGACTGCTCCGTCAGGTCATGGAGGAGCCAACTACCCGGGTTACTCACGGTAAGACGAGTGAAGCCTATGGGCTGCCTGAGAGTCGGCGGGAGGCCTTGTACAACCGCTACGGCGGCACGGCCCTCGGACGGCAGGAGCTCGACGCTGAAATCATCGAGGACGTCGTCGGAGCGCTCTGGGATCGCGGGATGATCGAGCACGGCAAGGCTCCGGTGATCCTGCAGGATGGCGCACTGGTCCCGGATATGTCCCGCGTCGTCGTGGCGGTCGATCCGGCCGTTACGTCAGGAGAAGGCTCGGACGAGACTGGGATCGTGGTCGCTGGACTTGGCCATGACGCCCGTGGCTACGTGTTTGCGGACGGCTCCTCGCGTCTCGGTCCGAACGAATGGGCGGCTCGCGTCGTCAGGCTCTACCACGACCACAAGGCCGACCGAATCGTGGCTGAGGCGAATAACGGCGGCGAGATGGTCCGTCAGGTCATCCGCCAGCACGACCCGAACGCGAACGTTGTCCTCGTCCATGCCACCCGGGGCAAGCAGACGCGGGCCGAGCCGGTCTCCGCGCTCTATGCTCGGCACAAGGTCATCCACGTCGAGACGCTGCCCGAGCTCGAAGACCAGATGTGCTCCTACACCGGCTCACCAAGCGAGAAGTCGCCCGACCGGATGGACGCCCTGGTCTGGGCGCTCACCGATCTCATGGTGACGTCGGCGTGGGGCTCGGGCATGGTGGCGAGCGCATGATCTGGACGGACTGCGACTGCGGCGGGATCGGCTGCGAGGAGTGCACCCTCGGATGACGCTTCCCGGAGTCTCCGTCCTCGACGCCGCCTATGCCCTGTCCGTGGCCGCCGCCGCATGGGTCTGGCCTCCGCTGGCCCTCGCGGTGGCGGCCGCCTACTTCATCGTCTCGGCCTACATCGCTGACCGGCGGGCTCCGTAGTGGCAATCTCCATCGCTCCTCGACCCGTGAAGGCGATCACCGGCCCCGGCGCGGCCACGATGACGACCAATCCGCCCCTGGCTGCGGGACTGTTCCTGAACAACCAGCAGATGATGATGCGAGCCTACTGGCAGGCTGCCCATCGGAACCCGTGGATCTCCGGCTCTGAACGCCTGATCTCCGGCAAGGTCGGCGCGGTCGAGTGGCACCTCGAAGTCGACGGCGAGGAGATCGACGAGTCCTCAGATCCGTTGGCGCAAGCGGCCGTGGCGCTCATGGAGAAGCCCCAGGCCAACATCGACATCGGACGCCAGATGACTCGCCGCGAGCTCTGGAATCAAACGAGCCGGTTCATGGGCCTGTGCGGCAATGCGTTCTGGCTGATGGATGAGCGCAATGTCTTCGGTCTGCCGAACTCGCTGCTCTGGATCCGACCCGACCGGATGACGCCGGCCGAAGACTCCCGCGGCAACCTGACGGGTTGGGTCCTAGACGCCCAACAAGGGGCATACGTCGGGCAGCAGCGGCTGAACGGCATCCCGCTCGACCTCGAGACGGTGCTCCAGTTCACCCTCATCCCGCCCGATGAGGGTCACTTCGGCCTAGGGCTGGTGGAGACGGCGCTCCGGAAGGCCCAACTGACCGACCTGGCCGATACCTATGCTGCCGGGACGCTTGCGTCAGGCGGTCGATTGTCGGGCCTCATCACCGGCACGCAACAGACTCCCATCCCCGATGAGGTCTTCAAGCAGCTCGTACGCGACCTCCGATCGGTTACGGAGACGCCTGATACCGCCCGGCGCACCACCGTGCTGCAGGGCGAGGTGAACTGGAAGCCCACGGGCATGACGCCCCTGGACGTGGCGCTTGTGGACATCATGAAGCTGTCCCGCGACGATACGTTTGGGATCTGGCAGGCCCCATTCTCGCTCGTCTACGGCGGCAGCCAGGCCACGGGCCTCAACTCCGGCGAGACCCGCAAGTACGACGAGGCCGCGCTGTGGCAGGGTCCGGTCCACGATCGACTCGTAGTCATTCATGAGGTCATCCAGTTCCAGCTCTTCGATCGCATCGCGGGCAACATCCAGCTCGAGATCGAGGAGCCTGAGTTCGATGACGACTCGCCCCGCTACGACCTCCTCGCCAAGAGCGTCGATATCGCCCTGACCAACGACGAGCGGCGGGCCCTCATCGGTAAGGATCCGCTCGCCGACCCGAGCCAGGGTAATGCCGTCTGGATGCCGATCACGCAGGTTCAGGCATTCACCGCGCTCCCGGATGCCGAGGAGCCGACACCGACTGAGATCGAGCTCGGGCGCGTACCGGAGGCCGAGGTATCACCATCAGCTGTCGCTGCAGCGGGGGCCAAGGCGTCGCGCTACGCCGGACTGCAGGCTTCTCTGATCCATCTCCGGACGAACATCGCCCGCAGTCAGACGCCGCGCATCCGCGAAGCCATGACCAGGCTGTTCGAGCGCCAGCGGAGCGGGATCGCGAAGCGGATCCGGACCCATGCCGAGCACATCGCCGCCGCACCGCAGGATACGGACGCATGGTGGAACGCCACCAAATGGGACCGCGAACTGAGGCAGACGCTCACGCCCTATCTCAGCGCGGTGGCCGACAACGTCTCAGCACACATCGCCACTGTGCTCCAGCCGGCCAAGGCCGATCCGGTGACGCGCGTCCTGACCCGCGGAGCGGCGCGGATCACGAAGATCAACGACACGACCCGCGACGCCATCGCCTCGCTCATCGCCACCGCCATCGAGCAGGGCGCGACGTTGTTCGATGTAGCCGACGCCATCGAGGGTGGCGGCGACCTGTCCTTCAGCGCGTTCGACGACTACCGTGCCGAGATGATCGCCCGGACGGAGCTCATGGATGCCTACAACGGGGCGTCGCTGGACTCGTACGGCGAAGCCGGGATCACGATGGTCGAGGCGATCGACGGCGACGAGGACGACGAGTGCATCGAGCGCGTCGCGGGCAACCCGTACACGCTCGAGGACGCGGACGCCGAGGAAGATCACCCGAACGGCACGCTGACGTGGGTGCCCGTGTGAATGGACCGCGCGTCCTCGCGCTCGATACTACGAACCGCGTCGTGGACGTCTACCTCTCGACGCTCGGCGGCGCTGGCGCGGTCGGGCCTGCTGGCCCTGCGGGTCCGCAAGGCGAGACAGGCCAAACCGGACCGACCGGACCGAAGGGCGATACCGGAGCTCAGGGAGCCACGGGCAATGACGGTGCGACCGGACCGACTGGCGCGACCGGTCCGCAGGGTCCGAAAGGCGACACTGGAGACCAAGGTCCGCCCGGTCCACAGGGCCTCACCGGTGCCCAGGGACTCCAGGGGCCCGGCGGCGAGACCGGACCTCAGGGCGTACAGGGCATTCAGGGTGCGCCCGGGGCCAAGGGCGACACAGGTGATACCGGATCGCAAGGACCCAGCGGAGCAGCGGGAGCTCAAGGACCGCAGGGTATCCAGGGAGTTACTGGTAACACGGGCGCGACCGGTCCGGCAGGATCGTTCCCGCAGTTCCCGATCGGCTATCTCTGGCTCAGTGTCGTGAGCACGAACCCCGCCTCGGTCCTCGGCTACGGAACGTGGAGTCAGGTCGCTCAGGGTCTGCTCCTCATCGGTCAGAACGCGGCCCAGCAGGGCGGCGCGACGGTCGGCTCCGCGACGCACGCGCATGCCTTCACCCAGCCCGCCGACCATGCCGCCCAAGCCCACTCTGGGGCGACGGTCGGGAATCACACGTTCACCCAGCCCGCCGCTCACGCCGCGCACGTCTTCACGCAGGCCGCGGCCCACGTCTTCACCCAGGGGGCAGCCCACTCCAATCACGTGTTCACGCAACCCGCCGCGCATTCAGCCCACGTCTTCACCCAGCCCACGATCTCGTGGCCGATCGGCGTCCCGACGAACGCGGCCCACACCCACGACGCCCACACCCTGACTGCCTCCGGGTCCTCTGGCGCGACGCGCGTCTCCGCTCCGACGACGCACTCCTCGATCGCTCCGGTCATCTCGTGGCCGGCAGCCGTGCCAACGAACGCCTCGGGAGCGGTGGATGCCCATTCCGCCCACGCCTCCGGCGCGGTCGACGCGCACTCCGCCCATTCAGGAGCTGCCGTCGATGCCCACAGCGGCGCGGCGGTCGATGCTCACTCCGCTCACTCCGGCGGCGCGGTGGACGCGCACACCGTCGGCCAGGCCAGCCAGCACGCCGCTCTCGTTCACGCGTCAGGAGCGGTGGCCGATGGGACGAATGCTCCGCCCTCGTTCGTGACCTACATCTTCGAAAGGACTGCGTGATGGCAGAAGGCACCATCGGCGGCACGCCGATCTCGCAACTCCCCGAGTCGAGCTTCGCCTACTGCGAGCCCGGAGACGGAGCGGTTTCGACTCGCTGCCATTTCCCGATCCGGGACAAGAACGGCAAGGCCGATGCACCGCACGTCCGCAATGCCCTCGCCCGCCTCTCGGGGAGCGAGTTCGAGGCGAAGGCCCGCCCGAAGGTTGAGGCGGCGGCGAAAGAGCTCGGCATCGGCGAACCCGCCAAGGCGACGGCCATGAAGGCCGAGGCGATGACGGACCAGCAGCTCACGCGCTGGCTGTCGGGCGAGATCAGCCGCCGCATCCTGGTCATCCCCTTCGGCGGCACGATCCCATCGGTGAAATCGCAGATCGGCGTGGATCTCGACGGTGAGTGGTTCGACAGCGATACCGACATCTACGGTCCGTTCCCAGCCTTGCGTGCCAGTCGGCGGCGCGTCGTGGACTGGCACCACGACGACCACATCACGCCCAAGCCTCCGGTCTCGATGAAGGGCGTCACGCTCGGCGAGATCAATCTCGACGAGGAGTCCGAGGAGGACGGCATCTGGGCCGACTGGTGGACAAAGGTCGGCGAGGAGAACATGCGGCGCGTGGCGCTCATGGAGCGTCGGGGCGTGCCACTGTTCGGGTCCTCTGCGGCCATTCCGGGTGCCCAGAAGGTCGCCCCTTCGGGTCACATCGATGTCTGGCCGGTCTATCGCCATACCATCACCCCGGCTCCGATCAATCGGCGCGCATCGGTCCCGGCTTTGAAGGGCGTGCTCGATGCGATCACCACCAGCGATCTCTCGAGCGAGGCTCTGCGAGCCGTGCTCACGGGTATCGACGCTCTCGGCGCGGAACTGAGCCAGAACTCTGACGGGCTGTATGTGCCTGACCAGGGCGATCTGTCGGCGAAGGCTGGGCGCGTGCTGTCAGGCAAGAACGAAACCGCGATCCGGGCACGCATCGCTGAGCTGTCACGGCTCATCGACGAGATGCTCGGCATCGCCGAAGGAGAACCCACACCGTGAACGAAACGGAGATTGCCGAACAGCTCGGCACGCTCTCCGAGAAGCTCGGCAAGGCCGTCGAGGTCATGCAAGAGTCCAAGGAGAGCGACGGCGTCCGCTGGGCGGCCGCTGACGCCGAGCGTCGGGACACCGCCGACAAGATCACCGCCCTCGTGGCGGAGAAGGAGCGGGCCCAGCGCGAAAGCGCCATGACCCAGGTCCTCGAAGAGCACGAGGCGCTCAAGGCGTCGCTCATGAACACCCGCGAGCCGTCGAAGGCGTGGCTCGTCGGGCAGGGCGGCCCGACCGCACCCGGCGCGGAGCCGGGCGCGTTCATCACCGCGATCCGCAACTCGCGGAGCGTGGACTACAAGGAGCAGGAGGCCGGCAAGGCAGCCCTCGCCGCGATGGGCGTCCCCGAGGTCGATGGCAACGAGATCAAGAACCTCGTCGTCGCCGGCAGCGGTGGACGCGATCACGCGAAGGCCGCCTACCAGCTGAAGGCGACGCTCGGCACCAGCGTGGCAACGGGCCTCGCGGTCGTGCCGAACAACGTCGTGGAGAAGCTCGTCACGATCGCGACGGCAGAGAACATCTACCGCCGCATCATGACGTGGATCCCCGGCGTCGCCACGGCCGGCGTGGACATCCCGCTCGAGGCGGCTGCGCCGTTGCGGGCGGTCGTTGCGCCCTTCGGCTCGACGAAGGAGAACGTCGATATCGCATCCCTGCGGTACTCGGCGACGCTCTACACGATCGGGCGCATCCATGACGTCGGCAACCAGCTGCTCCGCTTCAGCGCGGGTGCGGCCGAGGCCGATGTCGTCGATCGGCTGGGTCGCGCCTTCGCCCTCGGCGAGGCGTACTACATCCTGTCGGGCTCGGGCAGCGCCGAACCGCTCGGTCTGCTCACTGCGATCGGGACCTCGGGCACCTACGTCACCGCCGACGTCTCAGGCTTCGCCACTCCAGCGGCCTCGGTCTTCGGTGCCCTGGCGTCGGTGATTGGGACGCTCGAGAACCGGGCCCGCCGGCCGGATGCGGCCGTCGTCAACCCTGCCGACTTCTGGACGTATCTCGTCCTCGAAGGTGGCGCCAGCCGCCCGTACGCCGTGTCCCTGCTCCAGGGTCTCGGCTCGAACGGCCAGATCGACCAGGGCCAGAACCCGCTCGTGCTGTTCGGCCTGCCGATCTATCGCGATCCCAACATGCCGGCCGGCAGTGCGCTGGTCGGGGAGTTCAAGGCCACTCGGGTCTACACCGGACTCGGCTATCGCATCGACAGTTCGAGCGAGGCCGGGACGCGGTGGGACACCAACGAGACGGGCTTCCGCGGCGAGGAGGAGATCGGCTTCACCGGTGCTCCGTACACGAACGCGGGCATGTTCCAGCGCATCACCAGCGTCGGGACGTAAGGTCCGATGCAGGCAGCCCGTCACGAGCCCCTCTCTGGCGGGCTGCCGCCTACCCATCTGCTGTATGTCGGTTCCCACTCGATCCTCGAGTACGACGAGGTCCGCCTCTTCGACTCGTTGGGTTTCGACGTGTTCTCGATCGGCTCGTACACCGATCCGGCCAATCCGTCAGACGACAAGCGCCCAGCGATCACCGGAATGACGTATCACGCCGATCTCGCGAACCTCTGCCAGCGCCAACGCGAGCGGCATACCGGCGAGGACATGCGCTTCTACATCGACCCGGCCAAGAGCGATCTCCACGCGGATCTCATCGACTGGGCGGACATGATCATGTTCGCCGCCTTCCCCGAAGCGTGGATCGTGCCGCAGTGGCCGAAGCTCCGAGGTAAGCGTGTCATCTGGCGGACGATCGGCCAGTCAGACGCGTCCATCGAGCAGTACCTCACGCCATTCCACCCGCAGGGTCTCGAGATCGTCCGCTACTCACCGAAGGAGAAGGCGGCGTTCGAGTCCATCGGGGTGTTCGCCGGCGAGGACGCGATGATCCGGTTCGCCAAGGATCCGGCGGACTGGTTCGGCTGGGTCGGTGATGATCCAGTGGTCGCGAACGTCACCCAGGACATGGCCGGGCGAGGGGAGTACTGCGGCTACTCGTTCTGGCTCCGTGCGACCGAGGGTCTGCCCGCCCGTCCTGCCGGGCCGAAGTCCGACTCGATGCCCGGGGGTCTGGGCGCATTGACGTACGAGGCGATGCGGGCCTATCTCCGCCACGCTCGCTCGTATCTCTACACGGGCACCCAGCCGGCCTCCTACACCTTGGGCTTCATCGAGGCCCTCATGACCGGAACCCCGGTCATCGCAATGGCTGCGGAGCGGTTCGGCTGGCCGGCGATCTACGAGGCCGACGACATCGCCCTGCGCTTCTCTCCGACTCCCGAGAACGCCCACGACCATCTCGCGTGGCTGCTCCGGGACGAAGGCCATGCGGGTTCCATCTCCCGCCAAGGACGAGAACGGGCCATCGAGCTGTTCGGGGTCGAGACGATCCGCGAGCAGTGGGCGGCCTATCTCGGGGCGAAGGTCGCGGTGGCGGCATGATGGGTAGCCGCAATGTTGCGACGCCGGGAGGCGTGTCGGTTAGCTTCGACGTCCGCGAGGGCACGAATGACGGCGACATGATGGTCGGGCTGAACAGTTGGAACGGTCAGGTCATCGACGAGTACCGGATGCGCGGCCGCGTCCTCGATGGCTGGGCGATGGACGTCGGAGCTCATATCGGCGGCGTCGCGATCCCGCTTGCCCTGGACCATCCGGATCTGCGGATCGTCGCGGTCGAAGGGGTGGCCGAGAACGTCGCGATGATCGAGACGAACGCCATCCGGAACGGCGTACGGGATCGGATCGAGATCGTCCACGCCTTCGCCGCGGCCCCCGGGACGGCCACGGGCGTGTGTCACTACGGCTACCGGAGCGAGCCTCACACCTCTCCTGACTACGTCTTCGCCCATCGCTACGTCGGCAACACCTGGGGAATGGCGGGAGAGGCGGGTGACCCGGAGTTCGACGACACGATCGACGCGGTAAGCCTCGATGATCTCCTGATGAGGTTCCGGATCGCGGATCTGGCGCTCCTCAAGATCGACTGCGAAGGCTGCGAGTGGGCCTTCCTCGATACAAAGGCCACCGGGAAGGTCCAGACGATCGTCGGCGAGTACCACGGACGGCCGAAGGGCGCGGATTATCCGGTGGAGCGGCTCCGCGAGCTCCTGCCGACCCATGACGTGACGCCGTGGTCGGACGAGCCGGTGAATGGGCTCTTCGAGGCGGTGCGACGATGATCGTCCTCGCCGACAGGCACCACCACGCCCTCTGGGAGAGCCTTCGGATGCTGTTCGAGGACCGCTTCGGCTGGTCGCTCTACCACATCTACGACATGGACTGGTGGGACGAGAAAGTCTGGAACTGGGAGCGCCACATGCCCCACGGCGAGCCCGTGGCGCGGCAGTACCTCGCGCCGTGGGCAACCGATCGGGATTGCGGCGATCACTGGGAGCGTGACGACGAGGCGTATCCGGGGCGGGTCATGAAGATGCTGACGATGGCCCAGGCTCGGGACATGAAGCCCGATATCGTCATCGCCTCGCTCACCGAGAACGAGACCGGCCTGCACGGCTTCGCCAAGGAGATCGGGGCGAAGTTCGGCATCCAAGTCGGCAATCAGGACACCGAGAACCGCTACGACCTCCTTGACTTCGCCCTGTTCAGCACGACTCGCTGGGCCTATCCGTGGGTGCCCTACGTCACCTACCGCCAGGAGTTCAGCCTCGACGACTTCCGGTTCGAGTATCCGCCTTCCGAACGAGACTACGTCGGGACGTGGGTCCAAGCGATGCCGACCGGCGACCCGGTGGCGTATGACTTCTTCATGCGCCTCGCGCGGGCGTTGCCTGACCTTCGCTTCCGTTACCACGGCCACGTCGGGCCGGTGGATGACTTCTGGGGCGGCAACGTTGTGACGACGACCGAGGTCGCGGACCAGATGCGGACCGCAGGGGTGGGACTGCACATCAAGACGTGGAGCGACGGCTACGGCCACGTCATCCACAACCTGTTCTCGGTCGGCAAGCCCGTGGTCGCCACGGCCTCCTACTACCACAACAAGCTCGCCGCGCCGCTGTTCGTGGAAGGTGAGACGAGTTGGGATCTGCAGCGCCACACGTTCGAGGAGAGCGTGGACTTCATCCGCCGACTCACGGTCGATGATGAGCTCCACGAGCGGATGTCCCGTGCCTCAGCGGAACGGTTCACCGAGATCGTGAACTTCGACGCCGAGGCGATCGAGATCCGGGCGATGTTCGACAAGGTCCTGTCGGACAAGCGAGTTGCGGCATGAGGCTCATCTTCTTCGGCGACCTCGCCCAGACCGGCTTCGGCACGGTCACGCTCGATCTCGGTCCGCGCCTCGTGCGGATGGGCCATGACGTCCGGTTCGTGTCTCAGAACTCCATCGGCCCGAAGCCGCCTCTCTCGGAGATCGAGGATCTCGCGGCGCAGATCGAGACGCACGGCGGGGTCGCCTCGTATGACCGGATCGCCTATGCCCCGTTCGCGGTGCGGTTCGCCGAGGCCGAGACGACCTATGAGAAGGCGCTGCAGAGCGCCAAGGAGACGACCGAGAAGCATCGCTACGACGGCCTCCCGCCGGAGTTCCATGGGCGCGTCTTCCAGGTCGATTCGCCCCTCGCGTGGAACGGCTGGCGACCGGGCGATACCGAGGTCGGCTCGACGGCGGGCCTCTTCGACGGCACGGCATGGCAGGATGGCTGGATGCCCGAAGCAGGCTTCGTCTTGGGCGATCCGATCGCGGCTCGGGCGACGATCATGGTCGACGAGCCGACGAAGGCCGCCTTCGCCTCGGTCCCGATGTTCCACTACGTGCCGATCGAGGGTGTCGGGTTGCCTGTCCGGTGGGCCGAGATCTGGAAGATCGTTCGGCCCGTGGCGATGAGCGAGTTCGGGGCCGACCAGATCGAGGCGATCACCGGAGATCGTCCACCGGTCGTGTACCACGGCATCGACCAGACCGTGTTCTACCCCGTCTCACGCACGCAGCCCCTCGTCCTCGAGGACGGCTCGAAGCTGACATCGCGTGGTCAGTGTCGGGACTGGCTGAAGATCCCCGCGGATGCCAAGGTGCTCTTCCGGGCCGACACGAACATGCCCCGCAAGCGCTACGCCTCGCTCTTCCGGGCGCTCGCCCCGGTGCTTGCCTCCCATCCCGACGTGTTCCTCGCCATCCACGCCCGCTCGGTGAACATGGGCGGCGATCTCCACGACGAGATCAGCAAGTACCATCCGTCCGTCGGCTCCCGGTTCGTCAACACGGGCTTCCGGGACCTGTACGTGGACACCCCCCGCTACATGCTGACGATGCTCTACAACGCCGCGGATCTGTATGTCTCGGTCGGGGCGGAGGGCTTCGGGCTGACGATCGCCGAGAGCCTCGCCTGCGGCACCCCGGCGGTGGTCCTGGACTTCTCGTCCTGCTCGGAGCTCATCGGCCTGAAGCCTCGGAGGGGCAACGAGCTCGCGCCGGTTCGTGAGGGCACGTGCGGCCTCGCGGTGAGACCCTCTGGGCTGGTGGACAACGAGTACAACTACTTCTGGGCGGCGGTCGATGAGACGGCCTTCGGCCACGCCGTGGTCAGGCTCCTGGACGACCAGGTGATGCGTCGGTTCATGGGCGCTCGCGCGCCGCAGCACGTCGCCGCGACGTTCAGCTGGGAGCGGGCGGCGGAGCAGTTCTCCGAGCTCTTCGAGAACGCGGCGAAGGAGACCGTGGCGGCATGATGTTCTGCACGGCCGCCGACGTCCGGGCGTACATGGACCTCAACGCGACCGCGTCGACGAGCCAGTACACCGACCAGACGATCGAGAGCAACATCCGAGCCGCCTCGTATACGCTCGAGCGGGCCACCGGGCGGTGGCTGTCCGATCGCCCGTCTGTCACCGCGACGTTCACGACGCAGGGTCGGGCGGAACTCTTCATCCGGGGCTTCCGGTCCGTCTCGTCGGTGACACTCCAGGGTGCCGTCCTCACGGCGAACCAGTCCTACTGGCTCCACGAGGACAACATGGCGACCGGCATCTACCTCGCCATCCAACTCCGGGTCTTCCGCCAGTGGAGCTCAGGCCCCAAGCCGTGGCTATCCAACCCACAGTGGTTCGACCGCGACCTCGATAGTCCGTACTTCCCCGGCAACTACGGCGGCGGCTGGACGTACTCCTCGCTGCCCAACGATCTCGTCATCGTCGGGAATGGTGGATACGCCGACGCGGACCTTCCGGAGCCCGTCCGGCAGGCGACGAAGATCCTCGCCAGCTTCTACACGATGCGGCCCGCCTCGATCCTCGCCGACGTCGCGATCACGCCCCAGGGTGGAGTTCTGAACTACTCCCAGATGCCGGCGGAGATCGCCGCTGGGCTGCTTGGGTTCGTGGAGCAGTGGCGGGTGTCTGAGCAAGCCGTGAGCGTCGGATGAGATGCCCCTGCGGGCGCAAGGCCCGTCTCGTCCAGATGCCGCTCATCGAACGCCGGTACTGGCTGTGCCGCGTCTGTGCTCCGGCCCGGATGATCGCCACGATGCGGACGCTGGTGGCTCATGGCTAGGGTCATCGGCGAGGTCGAGGTCATGCACAAGCTCCGTGCCATCGGTGGCGAGCAGCAGTCGCTCATCAAGCAGGCCGCCCAGTTCACCAAGGGCTACATGATCAAGAACATGCAGGCGGTCGGAGCGCGAAAGACGGGTCTCACGGCGAACTCGCTCCAGCCCCGCGTCATCTCGCCGACCAAGGCGGTCATCGAGGGCTCCCCGGTCGCGATCTACATCGAGACCGGCACCGGCATCTACGGACCCCGTCATCACCGGATCACGCCGGTCACCAAGAGAGCCCTCGCGTTCCACCGGGGGACGTTCGGCAAGGGTGGCTCGCTACGACTCTCGGGTAGGCCCCGTGCCGGTGCGGCGGGCCGGTCGGCGCAACTCGTCGTCGTGCGTTCCGTGAGGGGCATGAAGGCCCGCCCGTATATCGCGAAGTCGGTCAAAGAGGCGTCCGAGCGGGTCGGCACGGATGTCGGGGCCGAGATCGTGAAGCGCTGGAATCAGGCCCGATGAGCGGATCGTGGCAACCGTACTGGCGAGCGAACGTTGCCTACGCCCTGACGGCGGTCGTCATCCCGACGACGTTCGGTGGCTTCACCTGGCGCTGCACCACAGCGGGAACGTCCGGCGGCACCGAACCGACATGGCCGGATCCGCTCATCAGCCCGACGGTCTCGGACGGTTCGGTCACTTGGACGGTTGGGACAGGCTTCCGGCAGGCACTCCAAGCAGGCCTCGCCTCGATTGTCCAGACCTTCGCAACGGCCAACCCGACGATCATCCGGGCGGTGAAGACGGTTCGGCCACCATCATTCGAGACGGGCGAGCTGCCGTGCTTCTTCATCGGCGATATGAGCGAGACGCTCGTTCAGACACCGGGCGTCCGACAGCGGCTGTTCGACGGCTTCTCGGGCTTCCTCGTGGACCAGATCGGCGGGGATCCGTTCTACTCCAACGACCGGATGAACTTCGCCGCCGACGCCTTGGCCGATCTCTTCACCTTCAACGTCCATGCCGCATCGGGCCGGTCGCTGTTCCAGCACGTCGGGACTCGGGATACGGAGTTCGACGACACCGGCAAGTACGCGGCGCTCGAGTTCCTGTTCGCTCCGTCATCGGTACAGGAGGGCCGAAACTAGATATGGCCCCACGTCTTGCGTTCGATGACATGGACCGCAGTCATACGAGTTACGCCGAACGCTCGGGCAATCTTAGCGGGCTGAACACCTTGAGCCGCGAGCGAACGGATGGCGCGCACGGAGCGGTCATCCAGAACCGCGTTCGGGTTAGCTGTACCCCGTTGCTCAACGTGAGGCGGTTCGAGCACGCCGCGCCCCTTACGGATGCGGTCATACATGTTGTCCGTCTGTGTCCCGAGAAACAGGTGCTCGGGACGAATGCAAGGCGGGTTGTCGCAGCGATGGAGGACATGGAGGCCGACGGGAATCGGTCCTTTGGCGAGTTCGTACGCGACTCGGTGGGCTCGGCGACGACGTTCACCATTCCACATGAGGAGCCCGTAGCCGCCATAAGCACGGGCGCCTTGCCAGACCAAGCATTCGCCGATCTGTTCCGCTCGACCCCACAGTCGAGACGGGTCGTTCCGAATAGCCATGAAAGGATGATACCATGCCGTTGACCCCAATCGTAGGTATCAGCCCCCTGAGGCAACTTCAGTTGGGGCTTGAAACGACCTTCAAGACCATCGTCCCGGCCACCCGTCGGCTGCCGTGGCAGATGTCGGCCTTCTCCACGCCCCCGGGCTGGACGTTCCCCCAGGCCGACACCGGCACGATCGACGAGGCGATCGCACCGTACGGCACCGCCCAGAACTACACGGCCTCGTTCGGTGGGCCGCTGGCGTCCAACGATGCCCCGACCGTCATCTCGGCGGGTGTCATGGGCGGCTTGTCGCTCGCCACGTCGGGCACCTCGAAGAGCCTGACCGCCGCGCCCGCGTCCACGAGCCAGGATGTCTTCGATACCTACTCGATGGAATGGGGCGACGACTCGACCGACATCTTCAACGTCGGCGGCTGCGTCATCAACGACTTCAGCCTCACCTATCCCCAGGACGGCAGCCCGATCGTCCTCGCCGGCAACTGGATCATGTCGAAGCTCGGGACCTATCCGGGCTCGTTCACCGGTGCCCTGTCGGTCGATCTCGCGCCGGTCTACCTCTACGCCACCGATACCGAGTTCTACATCAACGACACGTCCGGGGCGATCGAGACGACCAAGCTCACTGACATCGCCTACGGCGCGGTCTTCTCAGTCAACAACAGCCTCGACGCCAAGCGGTTCGCTAACGGCTCGAATACCCGTCTCCAGATCCAAAACTTCGGGCGCGGCAAGCGTGTCGTGAACTTCACCCTCACCGGCGCGAAGCAGACGGCTTGGGTGGCAGAGGCGACCAAGTGGCTCGCCGCCTCTCCGTCGGAGCGATTCTTCGGGATCAAGACGACCTCGACCGTCGCAGCGTCGGCGGGTATCCCCCATTCGCTCGACATCCGGATGCCGGGCTACTGGTTGACCCGCGCGGAGCAGACGATCAACACCAACACGGGCTTCGATCTCGTCGCTCAGAACGTCAACGACACCGGATTGGGCTATCCGTTCCGGATCGTCTCGGTGTCCACGCGCAGCGCACTGTAGGGAGGAGTCATGACCACGGAGCTTGTACCGGAGCTCGCACCTGCGGAGGGTCCGGCGGTACCCGAGCCCTCCGCACCCAATATCGTGCGATTGCCGAATGGCCACAGCGTGACCCTCCAGCCGAAAGTCACGATGGATATCGGCATGGCCGCATTGTCGATCGTGAAGCAGGGTGGCAGCCAGGCGGTCATCGAGGCCGGGCTGTCAGGCGTCTATCTCCGGTTCGGGATCATGTCCTGGGACTTCCGCAACCGCGACGGCGACCCGGAACCGGTGACGCCCGAAAACATCGAACGGCTGCTGCCGTACAACGACGGCGGACTGGAGGTGGCGGAGGCAGCCGACGCGCTGTACTCGGAGGCCGTCCTGCGCCCTTTAGTGCTGCGGTGGTCCAAGGCATTGAGGACTACGTCAACGGACGGATCGACATCAGCGCTCCCATCTACTGGCTCGAGATCCCCGGCGTCCTCCGGGCCATCCTCGCGGAACGGCACTCGTGGGAAGCGGTCCGCGGGCCGGGGCCGTTGACGTGGGAGGAGGCCAACCTGTCACTCCAACTCGCCTCTGAGCAGCAGGTCGGGCTCATCAATCGCGTGCGTGCGCAGGTAGCCCGGGAGCAGGAAGATCAGATGGCCGGGTCCCTGCGCGCCGCGATGGAGCACGAGTGATCGGCCAGACCGCGCAGATGCTCGTCGAGCTCAATCTCGGCGGCAACTTCAACGCGGGTCTGACGCAGGCCGAGGCGGGCCTCGGAAGGTTCGCCGGCACTGCCGCGACCTCCGGCGCACGGACCGGGGCTCTCTCGGGCGCGTTCGCCTCCGTCGGTGCTGCAGCGGGACGGTTCGGCGGGGCGATGCAGCACGCCGGCTCGCAAATCAAGGGCCTCCTCACGGGACCCTTGGGGATCATCGGCGTCACCGGCGGTCTCCTGACGTTCGGCGGCGCGATCACCTCCACGATCTCGAAGCTGAACGACCTCGCCTTCGGCACCGAGAAGCTCCATGACCTGACGGGCGAATCGGCCCAGACCCTCTCGGTCCTGATCGCGGCGACCGAGAAGTACGGCATCTCTCTCGACAAGCTCACCGTCACGGCAGGGTTCTACGAAAAGAACATCGGGAAACTCGAGATCACCGGCAAGCTCGCGGACTTCCAGAAGGAGTTCAACGTCGCCCTGACCGACGGGCGGGGCAAGGCGATCGGCTTCGCGGATGCCCTCCTGGCAGTGGCGGATGTCTACACGACCTCGACCGACGAGGCCAAGAACGCGACACTCGCCGCGAGCCTGTTCGGCCGGTCATACACGGGCCTCGTCCCTGTTCTGGCGTTGGGGCGGAAGGGCATCCTCGAACTCGAGGACGAGGCCAAGCGAATGGGCCTGCAGCTCTCCGAGAAGAATGTCGCCGACTTCGCCCGCTACCGCGCCGCCATCCGGCAGAGCCAGGAGTCCATCTCCGGCCTTGAGGTGGCGATCGGCGAGGATCTCCTGCCGACAATCACCAAACTCGCCAACGGGCTGTCACGGTTCGTCGCCCAGAACAAGACCGACATCGTCGCGTTCTTCCATAATCTCGTTCAGTTCGGCAAGGATGCGGCAAAGACGATCGGGGGCTTCGCCTCAGCGGTAGGGACGTTCTGGAACGCCATCCCGCCGCCTGTCAGAGACCTGTTGACCAAGGGCCTGATCGCGGATCGGACCGTGAAGTTCCTCTTCGGCTTTTCGCCGGTGTCGGCCGTAGCGGGGGGCCTCTTCGGGCGCTTCTTCGAGCGCGGGTCCTCACCGGCCAACCCAGTGTTCGTCTCCGGTGGGGGGATCGGTGGACTGCCGGGTCCCACGGGACTGCTCGGTGGGCTCGGCCTCGGGTCGCTCGCCGCGATCGCTGGCTTGGCCCTCGCTCCGGTCATCGCGGCCGAGATTGTCCTAGCACTGAGTGATCCGAAGGTCGTCGCCGCCAAGAACTACGTCGCCCGCATCTCAACGGCCACGGCGCGAGGGATCTCGCCCGCCGGGGTCCCATCTACGTTCGATAGTCCGATGGCGAACGCGCTCCGACCCGGCGAGGACATCCGCCAGTACGGCCAGCGAGGGGCCTTGGACACCATCGCGGGATTGAATGCCTACTCTCGCTTTGCGGCGCAGACCGCCCTGGCCGCCGCCGGGGTCCACAACTTCGCGGTATCTGCGCAAGAAGCGGCCACGGCCATGGGCTACCTGCCCCGCAGGCTCCGCGACCAGCTGAGCATGACCGTTCCGGAGATCATCAAGGGCATCCGCGAACGCTCCGCCGCGAGGTACGGCGGGACCGGCCTCGGAGCGGCAGCGGTGGAAGCGACGTTCCAGCGCGACGAGATCCGCCTCGCGACGAAGATCGCAGCATCGACTGAGGCGCAGGCCCAGAAGCTCGCCGACCTCCAGAAGATCCAGTCTGATCTTCGGGCCCACGGCGACACGCGCGCAGCGCGGAAGCTCGACACGCTCATCAACACCGTGAAGCATCAGAAGCCGCCGTCAGTCACGACGATCGTGAACAACCGGCTCAGCATCACCGGTTACGTTCTCTCCACGACGACGCGGACGGCCTCGATCTCCTCGACCCAGCGTTTTAACTCGTGAGCGCCTTTATCTACTACGGCTCCCGTCAGGGGGCCTTCAGCCCCGTCAACCTTGGCGAACAGGCCGTGCGGCTCGGGGCGTTCTCGGTCCAGATGGCGGCCTCGATGGGGGATGTCGGGACCTCCAACGTGCCGATCGACGACCCGACCGGAACGGCCGGCCATTCCTCGGATCAGATCAAGGGCTACCACACCGTCGAGATCATTGAGGGCGACTGCGCCGCCGGGAACCGGGTGCTTCTTTCGTCGATCACCGGCGAGCGGACCTACGAGAGCGCCGATTCGCTCAACACCGGAGCAGCGGTTCGGATCAACACGACTCTCCAGGACTGCAATCGGATCACGCAGTTCCAGCTCTTCCGCGGCTCCGTCAGTTTCGTCCGACCCGCCGAGACGGTCGGGGCCCGTCTGACAGCTCTGATCGCTAACGCCGCGACGCCGTTCGTCGACTCTGGGCTTGTGGTCTATCCCACGACGCTCATGGACGCCAACGATTACAACGGCCAGACCGCCTCGAGCGTCCTCGATGACTGCGCCGAGGCTGTTGGCTACAACTGGTTCATCTACAAGCGCAACGAGAGCTCGTCGAGTTACTCGCTCTGGTTCGATGACCCCAACATTTCCACCGCCGACTCCTCCTCGCTGCGGATCTCCAACGTCCTGGCCGACATCGACTCCACCGTTTCTGGGGGTGTTGGAGCGACGCAGACGTGGGGCCCGCTCGCTGAACCCTCGCTGACTCGGACGCCGCAGAACCTCGCCTCTGGTGTCCTGATGCCGTGGTCCGGTGGGACGTACTTCGGCTTCCGGGGAGCCACCCGTGACATCTACGGCGACGCCTCCATCACCGCGGCGGACAACAATGTCAAATCCCTCGCCGCTGCGACCCTCCGGGTCAACCGGCTGTTGTGGCAGGACTCGACCGAGGAGGACTCGATCACCGTCTCGCTGAACCTCCCTCGAGCGAACGTCAACGACGTCCGGGAAGGCCAGCGGATGCAAGCGAAGTTCCGCCAGCTTCCGGGCTACAAGTCGAGCTATACGTGGTTCCGGGTCGTGTACCGGACCGTCAGCCAGGTCGCCCTCACCGACGAGTTCTACACCGTCTCCCTGACGCTCTCACCGCAGGAGGCCGCGCAGCCCGTCGGGACGATCGTCCAGTCGGCGTTCACCTATGGTGGGGCTGGTGGGGCGACGATCTCCCTGCCAAACCCGATCACCATCGGCAACAAGCTCGTGGTCTGCGAGAACCGCTGGAAGGGCAACGGCAATGATCCGATCTCGCCCTACATCGGCTCCGGCGGGATCGGTGGCACGAACGCGTGGACACCCGAGGGCTTCGTCAACACCGCTGCCTCAGGGGACAGGTCGCATGTCGGGATGTGGACGAAGATCGCCACCGCCACCACGCAGTCCGGTCCGATCTACTCGGCCTTCACCTGGATGGCGATCTACGAGGTGGCGAACACCACGGGCAGCTCGGTCATCTCGGCCACCCAGCAGAACGGCTCGGTCATGGACATCGGCTCGCTGGGGACCGCTCCTTCGGGCTCGGTGGCGATCATGATCGAAGCCCAATACACGCCCGACGTCGGACTGATGACGCTGACACCCGTGTCACCCTGGCTCGAGGACGCCCGCTACGTCGCGATCTATTGGTCCTCCCAGCGACCGTACTGGCAGGGTCATGCTCTCGGAACAGGGTCGGCGATTGAGGCCAAAGTCACCTCGTCGGTCTCCTATCCGTGGTGCGGCATGGCCATTCTGTTGACGCCATGAAGATCCAGAACACCGGCCTCGACAACGTCTATGCGATGGTCCGCGGCTGGGTCTCGGACGTCGCCGCGGCAGCCACCGGCCTGATCTCGGTCACCGACCAGACCACCGGTACGACGGTGAGCCCCGTGTCCTCGATGACCTTGATCGGCCAGCTCCTTCACGACGGCGGCGGGGGAAATCTCGTCGTGGATATCCAGGCGGTCCTGACCGACTACACGAACAACTCCGGCGTCGATCTCGTCGCTGGGGACGTGGTGGTTGTCGACTCCTCGGCGGATCTGTCCGTCACCACGACGACCACGGCCCAGGACACCCGTCCGGTGGGGATCGTGCTCGGCCACATCGGGGCCGGCGGCGTGGGACCAGTTCAGACAGGCGGCGTCATCCAGTCGATCAACGTCAACGCCTCCGTGACGAGAGGGCAGTTCGCCGAGACCTACACCGTTGCGAAGCAGGCCACCCAGAACGCCACGCGGAGAACAGGTTCCTTCGGGATCTACCTCGAGAGCGGCACGACACCTGCGGTCCTGCTCTTCGGCATCCCCGACTCGAGCTCGATCGGCACGAACGCTGAGCTGAACATCGAAGGCGGCCAGGACGTCATCAAGCCCCACGGCAACATGGGCGCGACGGAGACCTTCGACCCCACCGATGGCAACGTCCACACCGGGACGCTGAACGCCAACTGCGTCTTCACCCTGAACGTCCCCTCTGGCTCTGGGGCCTCGACGCTCGAGATCCAGACGACGCAGGACGGGACCGGCGGCTGGGTCATCACCTGGCCGGGTTCGGTGACGTGGCTCGGCGGCACCCCGACGATCTCCACCGCCGCCGCGACGGTCATCAAGTACCTCCTCGAAAGCCTCGACGGCGGGACGACGTGGCTCGGCGTCATGGTCGGTGGGGGTCTGACCTCGGCGTCTTTTGCCACACCCGCCATCGTCCTCGGAACTGCCGCTGCTGCTGGGTCAGCGTCTACAGCCATTCGGTCGGACTCGACCATCGTGGCCTTCGACGCCACGGTTCCGACGAGTTCCGCGGAAGGCGACGCGGCAGCTACAGGGTCCTCGGCTCACGCCGCCCGACGGGATCATCTCCACGGGCGTGAATCCTTCGCGACGCCCACGATCGTGCTTGGCTCTGCCGCGGCGGGCGGAGCCGCGACCACGCCCATCCGGTCGGACGCTACGATCGCCGCGTTCACCACGACGCTGCCGTCCGCAGACGGTACGGCGGCAACGGGTTCGGCTGCCTTCGCCGCCCGGATCGACCACGTTCACCCCGGCTCGGCGAGTACGAACGACCACCTCCATATCGTCGGCGAGTATCAGACCGGCAACGGCTCCGCGACCGTGTTCACGATGGCGAATGAGGCGATCCCCGGAACCGTGGCCGCATACAACGTGGCCGGCGCTCGGGTGAATGTCACCCTTGGGGGGATGAACGACCAGATCACGTTCGACACGCAGCCCGGCACCGGCACGTTCTACTACGATTACATCCCGCTCCAGGCATGAGGTGATCCGATGACGACCGTTCTCGATGTCCAGGGTCGTCGAACGATCCTCTATGTCACCAACAAGACAGGCGGTGCGGTCGCGCTCGGCGATGTCGTGATCGGCGACTCGGCCAACGACGAGGCGTTCACGACGACAACGACTGCCGGCTACATCTCGTCGTGGGTCGGCGTTGTCATCGAGGCCAATGGCATTGCCAACAACGCCACGGGGCGCGTCTGCGTGCAGGGGTACGTCTCGACGATCACCTGTTCGGCCTCGGTCACACGTGGCAACTTCATCAAGACCCATACCGTCGCCAAGCAAGGAACGAGCGCCGGAGCGAGCCGCGTCACGGGTGTCTTCGCCGAAGCCCTGACGACGAGTGCGACCCCATCGGCGGTCCTGTTCGGGATGCCAGACGGCTCAACGGGTGCCGCGGGTTCTCCGGGGACGCCTGCCCTGACGCTCTCGACCACGAACTCCACTGGTGCAGCAGCGACGCTCATCGCCACCGACGCCACTATCGCGGCCTTTGACGCGACGGCGCCAACGACCCAAGCGTTCGGCGATGCCGCAGCCACAGGATCGGCGGGCGTGGCAGCGAGGCGCGACCACAAGCACGCGATGATGGCCGCGAGCACATCAGCTCCCTCAACGTACGAGACGTTCCTCGCCGCCGGGAACATCACCTGTGTCAACGCGAACTCCTGGTACACCTCAACGGAACTTGCCCTCACGCCCCCTGCTGGTGACTGGCTCCTCATCGGGCACCTGTCGATGACGAGCGCGAGCGCATTAGCCACCGGCCTCGGGGCGCAGCTGTCCTCAGGTGGTTCGGTCGCATCGAACGTCCTCACCGGACAGACGGCGCTCGCCGATGCCGAGACGTATAACCCGGCCTCCAACGCGGGAGGGCAAGTCTCTCTCACGATCATGGCGAAGGCCATCGGACTGGACGGATCGACGGCTGTTCACCTCTCAGGGCACGACACGCGCGCCTCGTCGGACGGCGTGATCGTGAAGACTGGTATCACCACGGGCGACACGGCGAGCAAGGCGTGTAGCCTCGTCGCGATCAAGATCACGAGCTCGTGAGCGTCACCCGGAGACTGCTCCTCGCCACGGCGCTCATGGGGAGGTTCAGCTGGGGCGTCGATCGGTTCGCATCGAACCCGATCATCACCGTCAACCCCGGCAACCCTGCGGAGTCCGTCGAGCAGTACACCCCGGCTCCGATCCAGCTCGCGAACGGCGACATCTGGGTCTACGTCAAGGGCCAGAGCCGGATCTACGCTTGGAAGAGTACGGACGGCGGATTCACGTTCACGCTCCAGAACGGCGGGGCGGCTGTACTCGCGCCTACTTCGGGTTGGGAGCTGTCATTCGTCCTCGACCCCCACGTCGTGTACGACCAAGCGAACGCCACGATCCACCTCTACTACAAGGCCCGCGACGCGAACCCGGCGAACTGGCAGTGGGGCCACGCCACCGCTTCTGACAGCGACCCGACGCTGTTCACCCGCGACGCTGCGAACCCGATCCTGACGAAGGCCAACGCCCAGTCGGATCTCGGAGGAGTGACGACGACGGACCTCTCGCTGTCCTGCGTCCTCGTGATCGGCTCGACCTACCACTTCTACGGCTACGCCCTGTATGGGGGGCTCTATCACCTCATCCAGGCCACCGGCACGACGTGGAACAACCCGTCGAGCGTCAACGCGATCCTCGCCTCGGAGAGTGCGTCCTACGAGGTCACGACGCCGACTGTCGTTCGGACCGCTGCGGGCTACACGATGCTCTACACCCGAGGCGGAGCCTCGACCGCCCCTCCGAGAGGCTTGCGGGTCGGTTACAGCACCGACGGTGCAACATGGGACTTCAGCCAGACGGCCTACATGATGGAAGGTACGACAGGCTGGGAGTCGGGAGGGGACTACGCGGCGCAGGTCATGCACTCATCGGTGAGCCCGTGGAGCGACCCCGTCCTCTCGTCAGGGCGTTGGTATCTCTACTTCTCGGGGATCAGCTCCACGACGCACCATGCGAACTCTGGACTGGCCTTCCTGACGCCGCCGGGGTAGCGTCTCCGAACTTCGCGCTTGACATGCCTAGCACCGCTATGCATACTCGCTTGCATGGACTCACCCATCAAGGCGATGCGCGAGGCGGTAGGCATCTCGCAGCGAGACCTGGCCCGACGCGCTGGCATCTCATCCGGGAAGCTCTCGATCATCGAGCGGGGCGTTACACCATCACCTGACGAGAATGCGAAGCTCCTCGCCGTCCTGCTGCCGCTGCTCCAGAAGCAGACCGAAGGCGCGGCATGACCGAGCAGACGCTCCTCGCCGCCATCGACAAGATCGCCGGGGAGTGGGACTCCACGAGCCCGATCCTGCTGGTCATCGCGGCCATCGTGATCCTGGCCCTGTACCTCAACGCTCCTGGTGTGATCTATGGCTGGTAGGTGCCGGGAGCCGGGGTGCAAGCGCGCGCCGGCCTTTCCGGGACACGCCTACTGCCGGGAGCACAGGATCCGGTGGACGCGATGACGCTCGTCGTCTACGCCCTCCTGGTCTTCGGCATCCTGATGATCCTCGCTGGCCTCGACGCTGCGCTGGGGCTCTGGGAGAGCCTCGAGCGTCGCGCGGCCCGGAGACGCAACAGGTGATCGTCCGGTGTGCGGATTGCGCCGCTCCGCTCCTGTCGCTCCAAGGCTTCCGGTTCTTCACGGACGGCACGCACACCGTGATCTGCCGCGATTGCCTGCGGGTCCAGATGCGGATCGCGGAGGCGCACGCGCTGAACGTCAGGATCCACCGCGCCGCGCATGGACACGACGGACCGGGCTGTCCGGTGTGCGCTCGAGAACGAGCCACGGAACTTCTATGGGGTGACCCGCGAGAAGGGCTGCGATGAGAACGGCGGCACCCTTTTGGTCGAAGGTGGATCGGTCTGCTGGACCGGACTCATGCTGGCTCTGGCTGAACAGTGTGAACAGCCACGGCTATGGGTATCTCGGCGGTGGTGGGCAACGCCACCGGCTTGCGCATCGAGTGGCCTACGAACTGCTCGTCGGGCCAGTCCCAGATGGACAGGAACTCGACCACCTCTGCCGAACGCCTCGCTGCGTCAACCCGTTGCACCTAGAGCCCGTCACCCACCAGGAGAACATGCTCCGCGGTGACAACATCGTGTCGCGGTATGCAGCGAGAACTCATTGTGCTGAGGGCCACCCATTCTCGGGGCCGAATCTCCGGATGGGGTCGCGCCACGGTCGTCGATACCGGATCTGCTTGGCGTGTCGGGACCAACGCAACGCCGCGCGCTATTCGAGGGGAGGGGAACGATGACACTCGCAGAGAGCCGCCTCGCGAGACTCCGCGAGACGCACTTCATCCAGCCCGTCCGAGCATGGTCGGACAACCTGAACGGCTTCCTCCAGCGGTGCGAGTTCTGCGGCATCCGCGTCCACCAGGAGAAGGACGGTCGGTACAAGCACTCGCAGGCCGAGATCCGGGCGCTCGCTCGCGGAGAGGACGTGGAGTGGTGATCGCTCGGGATCTCGTGGATCTGACGGTGCCGTGTCGCCCGTTTCCGAGTCGTGATCGTGACTATCCTCGGACGACGCTGAGGCTTGGTCCTCGTCGTTACCGTTGGGTCTATCGACATCGTTTGGCCTTTGAAGAGGCGAAGGGGCCTCTCGCTGCCGGTGAGACGGTCGATCACGTGTGCTTCAATCGAAAGTGTCTTGAGCCGTTGCACCTCGAGGCTGTGAGCGCCGCCGAAAATACCTCGCGGGCGTGGCGGGCCGGGAGACAGACACGACCGTATGGCGAGGCCGGCTACGGCGTCTGCTCTCGCGGTCACTCAGGCGAGTGGCGACGACAGAAGCGAGGCTGGCAATGCCGCGCTTGCCACCGCGTACAATCACTCGCCTCTCTTTACCGTCGTGTCGGACTGTTGGCACAGCAGCCCGCGAAGATCAGCGCATGATCGGACTGTCGCGAGACTCGAACCATCGCTATACCGCTGCCTACGACGGCACTACAGTCGCGCTCCCGTCGGTCACCACCATCCTCCAGGTCCTCTCCAAGCCCGCGCTCGTGCCGTGGGCGCAGGGGATCGTGGCCGAGGCTGCGATCGCCCACCGCGGGGACATCGAAGGCTGGATCGCGGTCGGCGGCACCGAGGGAGCGGTCGGGCTGCTCCGAAAAGCCGCCGAGACTCAGCGGGACAAGGCCGCCACGCGGGGCTCTGACGTCCACGCGCTCGCGGAGAAGATCATCCACGGCGAGTCCGTCATCGTCCCTGACGACCTGACCAACTACGTCGATGGCTACCGTCGCTGGGTGGACGTCTTCAAGCCCGAGTTCCTCGCCTCTGAGGAACTCATCGCCGGGGACGGCTACGCGGGAACCCTCGACGCGATCGCGGTCATCGCCGGCGAGACGTGGCTGCTGGATTGGAAGACCTCGAAGGCCGGGCCGTACAAGGAAACCGCCTGCCAACTCGCCGCCTACGGACAGGCCCACTACATCGGTCGTCCCGGAGATCCGCGTCGGTATGCGTTGCCGAAGGTCGAGCAGTACGGCGTGGTCCGTCTCCGACCGGAGGGGGCTGAGCTCGTCCCGTACGACATCACGGGGGCCTATGACGCCTTCCGGGCGGCATTGACCATCTGGCACTGGCTCGAGGGGGCCGCGAAGTCCGCGGTGGGCCAGCCGATCGGCCCCGCCCTTCTCAACTTCCCAAGGGAGGCAATCGCGTGATCGAAACC
>Ga0070707_100000747_pt1 | contig 32252 bp, 24 predicted proteins | sample KBSK5502metaG_FD_65468 | JGI IMG/M metagenome (GOLD analysis project Ga0070707, IMG submission 65468) | Corn, switchgrass and miscanthus rhizosphere microbial communities from Kellogg Biological Station, Michigan, USA - KBS K5-50-2 metaG | ecosystem: Host-associated > Plants > Roots >... | reverse complement strand
GCTGGGAAAGCCGATCATGATCGACGGCGTCACCTACGAAGTGATTGGGGTTCTTGAGCCGCGCAAGGGCGGATTCGTCAAAGATCAGTCCGCGGACAAAGCAGTGATGGTGCCGTATCGTAGTTACCACAAGCACATTCCGCAAGATGACGAGCACTTCGTTGGGGCCACGGCTTATCCCGGCCGGATGTCGGAGGCGGAGGACCAAATCCGCGGGGTGTTGCGCCGGCGGAGAAGCGTGCCTTACAGCAAGCCGGATAATTTCGGCATCTCCAGTGCACAGCAGATCGCCGACGAATTTCGCCAGATCACTTCCTCGGTGGCGCTCTTGATTTCCGTGATTAGTTCGATCGGGCTTCTGGTGGGCGGGGTGGGGGTCATGAACATCATGCTGATGGCGGTGACGCAGCGCACGCGTGAGATCGGCGTGCGCAAAGCAGTCGGCGCACGCCGCCGCGACGTTATATGGCAATTCCTCACGGAAGCAGTTGTGCTGACGGGCGCCGGTGGCGTCATTGGCGTATTGCTGGGCGGCGGCATTAGCCTGCTCATAAATGTTCTGGTGCCCAGTCTGCCCTCATCCATTCCGCTCTGGGCGATCGTGCTTGCTGTGGGCGTCTCCATGAGCGTGGGCCTGTTCTTTGGCATGTATCCTGCCATCAAAGCGGCGCGGCTGGATCCTGTAGAAGCCCTGCGTTACGAGTAAATCGTGGCTCTTTCAGAGCCAAAACGAAGGATGAAAATGGGATCTTTCGCCACAGGGAAGGAACCATGGCGATGCCTATCAAGAGTGGATAACCAGCGGGGAGTTTCAGCGCATCTCATGGATCCACGCGCAAACGCTGCGGGGGGCCAAGAACAATGTCCATCGCGAATTGATTATTTATCGGCCAGAAATCAAAGCGTAGAGATTAACGCGACGGATTCCAGATCGAAAGCACAAGCCTTCGACTTTCTAAACTCGTAGTCCAACTGTAGTTCAAAACCGGGTCTATTACTGTAGATTTGACGGTTGCGAGGTTGCACTTTAGCTACGGTCTTTCGTCCCTTGATCCAAGCTCGGACTGAGCCGTACATTTTGTCTCGAAAAGATATAACCGCTCGAGCGTTTGCTTGCGGCGAAGTGAGGCAACTCCTGTGTCGTCAACGGCGGTGGCGGTCAGATTCAGCGATTGCAAATGGCTTAGACGGGCAAGAATCGGCACGCCAGCCGAAGTTACGGCGGTATGCGCAAGATCAACGGTGCGAAGGTTGGCAAACGTCGCGAGCGTTTTCAGGCCAGTGTCAGTGATCCTCGTGCGCGCCAGTTCCGCATCCACGATCAGGCTTCCAACGACTTTTAGCCGAGCGATTGCGGTATCATCGCAGCGCTCCGGCGCGCTGACGGTGCGCAATATCAATCCGTCCTCAGGATTTCGCGACCGCGGAACCAGGCGCACGCCCAGCTCCTTCTCGAGTACAGTGATCAATGGCAGTTGGGGCCGGTAGTCTTTGGCAAGCGGCAACGCTGGCAGCTCGGAGGCCGGAATAGGCGGAGCTCCGCGCACCTCAATTGAGGGCAGGCTGCTCGATGCGCCCAAAGCGATCCATAACTCGATGACTTTGACTTCCGCGGCCGTCAGCGGTGGTTTGCCGTCTGTCGGCATGAAATCCTTTTCGTCAGGTGACAAGTTGACGCGGCGGAACAGTTCGCTATGCTTCGGGTCACCGGCTTTTATGACGATGCCGTCTTTTCCGCCGCGCATCACGTTTTCATAACTATCCAGGCGGAGTTTTCCTTTTCTCTTTTCCGCGTTATGGCAATTAGAGCACTTGTTCTCAAAGATCGGCGCCACCCGCGCATTGAAAAATGTGGCGGATGGCGCCGGAGTAGCATTTGCGCTTGTCGGAGTTACGCTCGCCGGCTCGATCGTTGGTTTCAATTTCATTGGAATGGCCGGCACCATTAGCACCGTCCGCAGCTTGCCCGGCATGTGCCGCGTCATAAACGTTTCGCCGTGCGTCAGCTTTCCGCCCTCGTCGCTGGTCCAGACCAGAAGAACCAGTGTGGCAAGAAGTGCGGCGCCGTAAACACGTTTGTCCCAGGCACGCAAGACAAAACAGAGCAGCACTGCAACGGCCAACGAAAATCCGCCCCACATGTGACTGGTTACCAGTTTTCCTTCGTAGCCTCCGCTCCAAGCCAAAAGCCAGCCGAGAAACACCGCCACCAAGGCACTGAGCACCGCAAGAGTCAGCACAAATTCCGCCGATTCCCGGACGCGATTCCAGCGGCGAATCAAGCCCGCACATTCCAGAAGCGGAACCAACAGCAAAAATGCGATCGGCAAATGAACTACCAGCGGATGGAAGCGACCTACAAATTGGCTCAGCTCGCCGTGTTCAAGACCGTCAGGAGCAGCATGAAGGAACGGCCACAGGAGAATTAGGAGCAAAGCGGCAGCGATTCCAAACAGTACCAGGCGGGTTCGCAAGAGCATTGAGCCGCCTCAGACCCGCCGCAAGAGCGTGATTCGCCCGATCGGCAACCACTCAGCCACCAGAATGTTGCCGTCACGCAGGAAAATAGCGGCATGTGGCGTGATGAACTGTCCTGGCGTAAATTCGCGTCTCGATTGATTTCGCCGAGAGCCAACCACTCCGTTTGCGGTTTGGCCATCGCCCAGCTGGGCGATCACTTTGTACTCCCGATCCAAGATGCACACCTGGCTGTCGAGATCCGGGCAGACCATCCACTCGCCCTGAACATGAAAGTGACAGGGCATTCGCAAATGGGCTTCATCCTTTATGGTGCGGATATGAGCACCGCCGAGCGTGAACGCTTGAATGCGCCGATTCCCGCGGTCGGCTACCAGCAGCACGGGTTCTTTGCTTCGAGGATCGACCCATAAGCCGTGCGGCGTATCGAATTCTCCGTCTCCGTGGCCCGGTCGGCCAATTTCGCCCAGAAACTTGCCGCTTTGCGAAAAGCGCAGCACGTGATGCGAACCGTACCCATCGCCAACATAGAAATCGCCATTTGGTGCAAAGGCGACATTTGTCGGGACAAAATCGATAGGCCGTTCGCCATAAGCCTCATCTTCGCGAGGATAGCCATGCGACCAGACAGTCTTTCCGTCGAGCGTAGTTCTTACGATCTTGCAGCGGTTGATATCGCAGTGATATAGAAATTCGCCGCCGGCCTCGCGGCGCACGCTGAGGCCATGAGCCCCGCCGCGAAATTCCTCCCCAAATGCACCTACAAACCGGCCATTGGCGTCATAAACCACGACCGACTCGCCTCGCATGCTCGACTTGTTGACCGTGTGGGCCACATAGATCCGCCCGTGTTCGTCCTGAGCGAGTCCATGCGTGTCTCCCCAGACCAGCCCATCCGGCGGCATGAGCCAATCATGCACACACTCATAGGTGTGAAATCCCGTACCCACCACCGGCAAGCGCTGGCCGGATTTGTCGGATGCGTGCACGTGGAAAGGAGGAATTGCGGCGGCAGCAGCGAATGCAGAACAGCGAACAAGAAACGACCGTCGTGAGGAAGACTTCATGAGACTAGTTCCGGGACGACTTTCGCCGGAATGACTCCGGTCAATTTCTGCTCGAGACCCTGAAACTTGAACTTCAGCTTCTCATGATCGATGCCCAGCAATCGAAGCACGGTCGCGTTGAAGTCACGCACGTGCACCGGGTCCTTGACCACGTTGTAGCAGAAATCGTCAGTTTTTCCGTGGACGATCCCGGCTTTCGCGCCCCCGCCGGCCATCCACATCGTGAAGCACCGCGGATGATGATCCCGTCCGTAGTTTTCCTTGGAAAGGCCGCCCTGGCTGTATACGGTGCGCCCGAATTCGCCGCCCCATAGCACCAGCGTGTCATCCAGAAGTCCACGCCGCCGCAAATCCGTGACCAACGCGTACGAAGCGCGATCCGTCGCCGCGCAAAGCTTGGGCAAATTGCCGACCGCATTCGAGTGCACGTCCCATCCACGCTGATAGATCTGCGTAAAGCGGACACCGCGCTCGGCCATGCGCCGCGCCAGCAGGCAGTTGTACGCGAACGTGCCCGCCTGTTTTGCATCGTCCCCGTACAACGTCCAAGTGCTGTCCGGCTCGTCACCCATATTCGTGAGTTCCGGCAGCGAAGTTTGCATGCGGAACGCCATCTCATACTGATGAATGCGCGCGTGAGTTTCCGGGTCACCAACTTCTTCAAACGTCATTTGATTGATGGCATTCACAGTGTCGATCAGCGTACGCCGGGTTTCGTGGCTCAAGCCCTGTGGGTCGCCAAGATACAGCACCGGCTCCCCTTGGGAACGGAATGCGACCCCTGCATATTCGTTCGACAAAAATCCGCTGCTCCATAATTTCGGCGAAATCGGCTGTAAGTCGGTGCCGGGTAACGTTAGTGAATTCAGCACCACAAAAGTTGGCAGGTTTTCGTTCATGCTGCCGAGCCCATAGGCAAGCCATGCGCCCATCGATGGCTTGCCGGGCACCATATTCCCGGTGTTCATCAGCAGGATTGCCGGTTCGTGATTGATGGCATCCGTCTGCAGCGAATGCACAAGCGCCAGTTCGTCCACCAGCCGTCCCGTCCACGGAAGCAGGTCGCTCACCCAGCGCCCTGATTTGCCCTGGCGAGTGAAACCCCAATGCGATGGCGCAATCGGAAAGCGCGCCTGGCCAGAGGTCATGCCGGTCAGCGCCTGGGTGCCTCGCACGGAGTCCGGCAGATCTTGGTCATAGAGACTCGCGAGTCCCGGCTTGTAGTCCCACAAATCCATCTGCGGTGGCGCGCCGGACATAAAAAGATAGATCGCGCGCTTGGCCTTTGGGGCAAAGTCCGGCACGTAGTGGGTTGCCGACACTGGCTGCGAATCACTCGTCGCTCGAACGACGCGCGGTGTCAAAGCGCCGCCAAACAAAGTGGCAAGACTTGCCCAGCCAAGCGTCTTGCCCATGCTGCCGAGGAAATGTCGGCGTGTTGCCAGCCGCTTCCACTCTTCACGAAGTTCGAGCGAGACCGGAAGGTCGTAAACCGTGGGTCCCACGCCGCCATGATCAGAACAGCAACTACATTTGTCGTGAAAGTTCGATCTCATTTGTTTAACACCGCATCGAGATTCATGGCCGCGCTGGCTACCAGCATCCACGAAGCCAGTTCATCCGCCCGGATCCCGCTGTCGCGGCTGCTCTCTCCGACCTTCAGCACTTCCTCTGCCCGCGACTGATCCTGCGCATAGGCACTCTGAAACCTCGTCAAGGCATTTTCAAGGACCAGCTTTTCACGTGGTTCCCACGGACGGGCGAGCAGCACTTCGCCAAGGTAGTTGAGACGTGCTCCAGTCTCGGGCGATTGGCGGATCACCCGTTCTGCCAGACGGCGAGCCGCTTCGAGCCATTGCGGATCGTTCATCAAAACCAGAGCTTGCAGCGGAGTGTCGGTGCGTTGGCGGCGGGTGCACGCGGCATCACGCACCGGCACGTCCAGCGTGTCCATATCGGGCATCGTTGCCATGCGTTTCCAAAAAGTGTAAAGGCTGCGCCGGTACAAAGACTCGCCGTGATCTTGCGTATAGCTTTTGGTGTCGCTGCCTTGATGGCTTCCGGCTTCCCACACTCCAGCTGGCTGATAAGGCTTTACGCTGGGGCCACCAATTTTCTCCACCAGCAGGCCGCTGGCGGCCAAGGCTGTGTCACGGAGCATCTCGCCATCCATCCTATAGCGCGGGCCACGCGCCAGCAGGCGGTTCTTCGGATCGACTTCAAGAAGCTGCGGAGTCACTCGCGCGGATTGCCGATAGGTCGCGGACAGCACCAATTGTTTGTAAAAACGTTTTACGTCCCAGCCGTGCTCGCGAAAATCCAGCGCCAGCCAATCCAGCAGTTCCGGATGGCTGGGACGGCCACCCATCACTCCAAAATCCTCGGTAGTTTCGACCAGGCCCGTGCCAAGAACCTCCGACCACATCCGATTGACGGTCACTCTGGCGGTCAGTGGATTTGAGGCGCCGACTGTCCACTCCGCCAAGCCCCGCCTGTCGAGCGGCGCATTCACAGGAAGCGCCGGCAAAAAGTGCGGCACTCCGGGCCGCACACGTTCCGTCCGCGCACCGAATGCCCCACGTGTCAGTACGTCTGCGTAGGGTAGCCCCGGACCCTCTGCACTTATCAATGTGATTGCACCATCCTTCGAAAGCCTGTCGAGCTCTTCATTCAAAGGCGCGATCTGGGCGTTGAGCTTTTGCGTCGCTTCATCGCGTTGCGCAAAGTAAAACTGGCTGACCGTATGAAATTCATCCTCCGACCAACTCGACATCGATTTTTGCACGATTTCCGCCACATAATCCTCGATGGGCAGTCGTGCCACTTCCTCCGCCGAGAGTGCCCGTTCGAAGAACCGGAAATCCTGAAAAGCGGACTGGCGCAAGGGATCCGAGTCGGGATACGCGCGGCCAAATTCCAGCGGCGCGGTGGTGTGCGTGCTGCCATGCAGGGAATCCTTGATGATCGCCAGCTCCTGCGGTCGTCCATCTATATATAACGCGACACCTACGGCCTTGCCTGAGCCATCATAGGTGGCGAGCACGTGATTCCAGCGGCCGACCGCCAACACTTTCTGTTTTGTTTCCACTTGAATAAGGTTATCCGGCGTTTCGTGCGCCAGAACGAATTCGAGCTTGCCTTTGCTCACTTTCAGTTGCCAGCCGCGCAGCTTTTGTCCCGCATCTGCGGCTGACAAAATGACCCCCGCGGGCTTTTCTTCGTCTTTCGCCTCGAGCGATCGCAAATGGGGTCGCAACCAGGTTCCCACACTGAACGCGTGATTTGCCTCGACCTCACCGGTATTCGGCACTTCCAGTCTGGTGCTGATTTCCATCCGCATGTACGGCCAGAACCACGTGCCTTCGCCCCAGACTACCGGCGCTCCCGTTGCCGCAATATTCTTGTGCGAAGTCCCTTGCGCTGAATTGATGAACGTCGATCCATTCTGTTCGTCGAAGCGCAATCTCACCGCAAGGCCCTCTGAACTTACAGGAACCGCGATGCCAGTGCGCTGACCAATCCACGCGGCGATCAGTTCACGCGCTTGTTCCTTGCGAAGGCCCAGTTGTTGCTCAAGCTCTGAGCGTTTCGCCAGGGCTTGCTCGTAAGCTACGCGGCTCTCTATTTTCGGAAGCCGAAGAAAAGGCGGCCAGTCATTGCGATCATCGTTCGACGGAATTTCCGTCAGATTGTTAAAGAACGCCGTCAGCCGGTAGAAATCTTTTTGCGTGATGGGATCAAACTTGTGGTCATGGCAGTTTGCGCAGCCTACCGTTAATCCAAGAAACGCCGCGCCATAGGCCTCCGTCCGTTCTCTCTTGTTGTTGACCCGCAATTCTTCAATCAACGTTCCGCCTTCACCGCTGCTGATTCCGGCGCGCAGGTATGCCGAGGCCGTCAAAGTATCCAGGGTTTTCACCGGTAGCATGTCTCCGGCAAGTTGCTCTCGCACAAACTGATCAAAGGGTTTGTTCTGGTTGTACGCCTGGATCACATAGTCGCGGTACGCCCAGATACTTCTGAAATTGTCCAGATGCAGGCCATGCGTGTCGCCGTACCGGGCAACGTCCAGCCAGTAGTGCGCTCGGTGCTCGCCGTAGCGAGGACTGGACAGTAGCCGCTCGACAACTTTCTCATACGCGTCGGGAGCGGAATCGGCCAGGAACGCTTCCACTTCTTCCGGGGTCGGCGGCAACCCTGTCAGGTCATAAGTCACCCGCCGGATCAAATTCCGCCGATCCGCTTCAGGAGAGGGCGTCAATGATTCTTTTTCCAGCCGCGCCAGCACGAAATTGTCGATTGCGTTCCGCACCCACTCGCCGTGCGTTACCGCAGGAATTACCTGATGCTTTGGCGGAAGAAATGACCAGAGTTCTTCATACTTTGCCCCCTGTTTCACCCACTCTCTGAGCAGCGCGATCTGCTCCGGCTTTAATGTCTTGTGTGCCTCCGGTGGCGGCATGCGATCCTTCGCATTTTTCGTTTCGATCCGGTGGACCAACGGGCTTTTATCCGGGTTGCCAGGAATAATTGCCGGCCCATACTTCTCGTGAGAATCCTGATGAGGTGCAAAAGCAAATTCTCCGCGGTCCAGCCGCAGGCCCGCTTTTCGCCCTCCCGGATCCGGACCGTGACACGCATAACAGTTTTCCGACAAAATTGGTTGGATCGTGTCATTAAAGGAGAGTTTCTTGGTGTTTTCTTCGGGAGCAGGAGCGGGCTTCGCTTCACCTGAACGAGTAGCAGGGAAGGGGCTCAGGCAGAGCCCTCCCGCAAGCAAGCATAAAACGCGTCTGTCGAGGAGCGATATTGGTCTTCGACCGCGCCGATTCCACACCACGTACTCTCCCCCGGCTCTGTTCTGACTACCTCGTTGCGGGTCGCGCCCTATGTTACACCTACGCTCATCCCATTTCCGCACTTCCAAATTCTTGATCTGAGCGGAATGGGTTATTACCTCGCAGACGGAGGGCCGGCGCGAACAGATGGCGCGGGAGACCGATCAAAGCCTCGTGAAGGCTTATCTGATTGATGGCGCCGACTGGCGGATGCATTTCCTGCTCGCCTATGCGTACGCAACACAAAAGCAGTACGAAAAAGCCCGCCCACATGCGGAACGCGCTTCCGAGCTTGGCAGGGAACGCGGTGTCCCAGCCCGTCTGCTTCTGGCTCAGATACTGGTCGCCGAAGGAGAAGCCAATAAGGCGAAAACACAGTTCAACGCGATCATTAGGGATGTCCCGATGACTCCGCCGCCGCTTTAGCCAAGGCAGAGCTGGCCAAACTTGAAAAGCCCACAATGGTAGCGGCGACAGGCAATGCGGAGTCAGCGGCTGCATCGCTGCCATTGCCTGCTATTACTTCGGCTCCCGAGCTTCCCGTGCCGGTCCGCTACTGGGCACCTCCGGACGTGGACGCAAAGGAATATGTCGTTGCTTCAGATGTACCGTGCTCCGTCGACGAGTTGCTGCAAAGAACACAAATGCAAACTGCGAAACACCTAGCCAATTTTGAGAGGTTCATGGCGACAGAGCAGATCGAGCATCAGCAGCTTGACGCGTCCGGAAATGCAGGGACGGTGAAGACGCGCGATTTTACTTACCTTGTCTTCATTCAGCGCCCGAAGAAAGGCCCGCTCTTCCTGGAGGAAGAGCGGGACGGCGGTGAAAACCTGGATTATTTTCCCACCACTCTGGCCACCAGTGGACTCGTCGGACTCGGCGTCTTTCTCTTTGACCCGACGTATGAAGACGACTTCAGTACAAATGCGAGGGTCTCGGAGCGTGGCGTGGCCAACCCGCGTGGCAAGTAAGGTTCGAACAACGAAAGGAAGTCGTGTCGCGCCTGATGATATGGACGAACCGCCACGGCACCTTCCCCGTCCCTCTCAAAGGCCGCGTATGGATTGCAGCCAACACCTACGACGTGTTGCACCTTGAAACCGACTTGCGAGAGCCTGTTACGCAAATCGAGTTATCCCGCGATCACCGGGCGATCGACTATGGTCCGGTACGGTTCGAACACGGTGGTACGTCACTTTGGCTGCCATGGTACGCCGAGTTGCACATGGAACTACGCGGCAAGCGATACCACCACCGCCACACCCTGACGGACTACAAGCTGTTCTCGGTGGACACGACTCATGCTGTCTCCGCCCCCAAAGACAATTAGATAGCGCTTTCCCATGTGGCGCAGCGTTGAGGATTCTTGCACCAGCGCCAATCACTCAAAATCGGAATCGCGGTTGCGGGCACAAATGAGAGCCGAGCTCCGACTCTACTTGTCGTGATCGGAATCCTTGGCGAGGCCCGTGGCCGCGATCCACGGTCCCGGAGCGGGAAGCGGGATGCCGTTGAAAGCTGCCGCACGAATCAGTACGATCGTACCAAGGCGCGGAGATGGCACTTGCAATTTCGCATGGATCTCGGCGTTGCCGTCGACACTCAGTGGTACGGAATCAGTCGTCGCAGCCATTGCGTCTCCGCATACAACGCTCGCGGCAACCGCTGTGACTGGCCCAGGAGTTCCCAGGTTCGGCAAGATGAGGCCGCGCAAGTCCGCGCGCAGACGCCCTTCATCATTCAAGACTGCGAGCCCGTGGTTAACCACCCACGGCGATTCGATCTCTATCCGCTCAACTACCTAGACCTCAACGGTCTTGGCGATCTGCGACTCTTCTCGCACTTGCTCGGCGAGATTGGAGAGAAGTTCATAGGAGCGGAGCCGATCCTCGAACTTGTAAGTGTTCGCCACCACCATCAACTCATCTGCTTGCGTCTCTTCCAGAAAAGTGTTCAAGCGCACGGCGACATGTTCGGGTCCGCCGAAAATCGCCGCTCCAAATTTTGCGGTCACCATTTCGCGCTCTTCTTCAGTCCAATCGAGGCTCTTTGTTGGAGGCGGCAGAGGCCCGGGGACGCCGCGGATCAAATTCAGAAACATTTGAATCGGGGTTGTGGCCAGAAACTGTGCCTGCTCGTCAGAGTCCGCAACCAGGATCGGGACGCCAACCATGGCGTATGGGCGATCCAAGACTTGTGAAGGCCGAAACGACGAGCGATAGATCTGAAGGGCTGGCAGCAGCGGCCCGGGCTGAAAATGGGCAGCGAACGCAAATGGCAATCCGAGTTTTCCGGCGAGACGGGCACTGAAGTCACTCGATCCGAGAAGCCATACCGGAACGTTCGTGCCTTCCCCAGGATACGCATGCACGCGCTGCGAAGGTTGTGGTTTGCCGAGATAGCGGCGCAACTCGTCCACAAGTTCCGGGAAATCGTCGCCCGTAGCATGAAGAGAACGGCGGAGCGCCCGAGCTGCTGCGGAGTCACCCCCGGGTGCGCGGCCGAGGCCCAAGTCGATGCGGCCAGGAAAGAGCGATTCGAGCGTGCCGAATTGTTCTGCAATGACCAGTGGCGCATGATTCGGCAGCATGATGCCGCCAGAGCCCACACGGATTTTCGAAGTTGCATTTGCGATGTAACCGATCAACACGGAAGTCGCCGAGCATGCCACGCCTTGAATATTATGGTGTTCAGCCAGCCAAAATCGCTTGTAGCCCAGGGATTCCGCGTGCTGCGCCAGGGCGCGCGAGTTGTGGAACGCTTCCTCAGCCGTTCCTCCCTGCCGTAGATGCGCCAGGTCCAGAATAGAAACCGGTGTACTGGCGAGACGTGGACGATCTGGCATGAATGCCTCAATTCCGCCGCTTGGAAACCAACCGATCCGGAAGCGGCTATTCCATTCGATGCTTCAGTTCTCCTACCGGTACGGCCGGGATTGTTTCCAGGCGGACGATCGGGCCGAATAACAGCGTTTGTGACTGAATCTTCCCGCTTTAGAGACATTTTGACCGCGGCCTTAGGACTAATTCTGGAACGCGGATATTTCTTCTGCCTTAACGATCGGATGTGTGCATCTAACTGTTGTCCTCCGGCTTTGAGCCTGTGGTCCACGGCCCTGGCGCCAGGGCGATGCGAGCAGTCATCAGAAAGGAACTTCCATGGCCATCGAGAAAAAGGATCAATCTGTACTCAATCACATTGATAGCTTGGTGAAGGAGGAGGAACGCCTGTACGGGCGGAGCGAATTGACAGACGATGACCGGCGTCGCTTGAGTGAGTTGAAAGTCGAGCTGGACCAATACTGGGATCTCTTGCGCCAGCGCCGGGCACTGCGCGAATTTGGGAATGACCCTGACAAGGCGAAAGTACGTGCAGCCAACATAGTCGAGAACTACGAGCAGTAGCATCAGCGATGCTTACAGCCATTGATCCGAGCGTCGTAGCGCCGGCCATAATCCGAAAGAGTGACACGATTAATTTGTCGTACGGTATAGGCGGCCGAGATTTAGTCTCTAGCGGTAACATTCCAGCCCATACCGGCAACCCATAGTCCCTCTCGTCGTCCAGCGGCGGTCCACTTCGTACCTTTGATCGAGCCTCCTAGATCGAGAACTCAAGCACCGTAGTCGCCTTCAATTCCTTCTCGCTGGGTCCACGGACATCCTGCCATCGGCCGGCGATGAGATGTTCGGAGATGACGCGCAAAGAATTGATTTTCGCGCCCTTCCAAATGCAACGACCGAGCGGTAATTCATCGAAGCCAGAGCGCGATAAGACTAATCTATCCACGAGAGTCACCGTTGCGCAGGTCGGGATGCCGGTTTCCAGTTTCCCGAAGCATGCGACTGGCGGCTGAACCGTGCAGACAGAGTCTTTGTCCATCCCGGCCGTACAGAGTTGCAAGAACAAACGGCTGGCCATCCACGCAAAATCCTACGTGAGCGAGAAAGCCCGCGTTCAAAATTGGTTTATCGTTTCGCAGTCGCGCGATCCTCTATCGGGAATGCGGTGGAGTTTCGTGCGCTTGGTCAGTAGCGTCTTTCACCCGGGTATCGGTCGCGATCCAATTCACTTCCCAAGTCTTGCCTCCATCGTCGGAGAATGACTGCTCAAAATGGGCCGAATTCGCAGTGATGTCGGAGATGACAAATCGAACGAGAATGGCGCGGCCATCCAGCATTTCCTGGTCGAAAAACTCGCCGCGGCCATCTTTGAATCCGCCAATAGTAGGCTGGCTCAGGGTACCGCCGTTGCTGTTGGCAAAATTGAGACTCCATTGATGGGATTGAGGATTGTACAGCCGCAGAGATAGCGCTTCTATGTGACCTTTAGGGCCATCGACCTCGAGCATCAGCAGATTGGCCCGGCCATTCCAGACCTTTCGGACGAAGGTAGTACCTTCATATTCGGCCCAGGTAGTGGAGCCCCTTAAGGGATGCAGGAGGCGCCTCAGGTGAGTTTTCCAAGTCCCAATCTCGAATTCAAAATCGTGTTGCCCATCGCGTTCCACGGGAGTGGGTTGAATGCTTGTGCTCGGTTGGTCTGGGTTCTGCGCTTGAAGGGGCAGAGAGACGACCATCCAGGCGGACAACGTGAGGAAAGTACGAATGAATTTAAGCGAGCTCATGATTGTCTCTCTTAACTACGTCGCTTCGTGGTCGCATTCGGCGGCGCAAAATTCTGCCCCGATCTAAGATTTGTTCATTTCCTTCGTCAGTGCAGCCAGCGTAAACGCGAACGGTGAGTGGGATCGAGAATAACTAACTCTGGCGCGGCTCTGAGCAAGCCTGTCGCAGAAAGGGACGAAAGGGAACGCTCGGCGACCGGAGCGAATTCCTTTTCTAACATCTTGTTGTCCCTGAAGATTCCCAGCCATACGAGGTAAGGGCCGTCGGTTCGGATTGGAAGTTGCGGAAAGTTATTGGTCACATCCAACGTAACCAAGACACCGGCTTCTCGCGCGCCTACGGCTCGATAGCTGGCAAACGTCGCTTCAGCTTCTTTGGCAAATGTTTCAACGCTGTTCGCTTTTACCGCAAATATTTGAGCAACCACGATACCCTGAGCGCCATTCGTTTCCGTAACTGGATCAACAGCGGGCAGAATATCGATACCTTGTTCAGGGCTCAACGGACGAAGCAGCAGCACATTGTCGGAGTCAGTCATGAGATCGTTCAGCGTTTTCTTATGCTCCTTCCAAACGGGCCCGTAATAGAATGCTGCGTTCGCCACGGCACGATCTTCCATCGTGTGGAAACCTCTAATCCACGTGAATCCGAATTGATTCCCACGCTCAAAGAAGGAACCGGCTGCGATTGCCCCGAGCTGCTGGAAAGCCTCGGGAAAGTAGCTTTCAAAGTATTGAGCGAAATGTTCGCGCTCTCCGGCTTTGATGGCGTATCGGCGGAATTCAAAAACCTGAAAGTCGCTCATATGCTGATTGTGTTCTAGGGGTGCCTTCCGATCCGTCAGGCTGGTCTGGGTCAATATCAGGCTGCAAAGCGCACTTACCGTTAGAAGTCCGGTTAAGAATCGCATGACTTTCCCTCTGTCCTTTTATTTGACAGCCCTAGGCTAGCCATCGGACGAATGGCCAATTCCGCCATGGAGCCGGAGGTCGTAGTGGATCCTCCATCGCGAATACGACGGAGTTCAGTGTGTTTTGCCAGGTTCGTCGCTTACCCGTGTCTGGTCCGTGATCCAGTTTACTTCCCAGGTTTTGCCGCCATCCTCCGAGAACGACTGTTCGAAGTGAGGCGAATTCGTGTCGGTCTTCGACCAAATAAATCGAACTAGGATGGATTTGCCATGAGGGCCGGATGGTTCCGTGTCGTAAAACTCGCCGCGTCCATCCTTGAATTCGCCGATCGTGGGCGCGCCCATGGCTCCGCTCTTGCTGGTCGCCCAATAGAGGCTCCACTGGTGGGTTTGGGGATCGTATAGACGCAGGGTCATACCTTCGATGTGACCGCCAGATGGGCCGTCGGTTTCGAACTCCTCCAGTTGAGCGCGACCATCCCAAACCTTTCGAGTAACGGAAGTACCGTCAAATTCGACCCAAGTTGTGGAGCCCGTCAAGGGATGAACGAGCCGCTTCAAGTGAATCTTCCAAATACCGAGCTCGAAATCAAAATCGTGTTGCCCATCGCGTTCCTCGGCAGTGTGCTGCACGCTATTTTTCGCTGCGTTTGAATTTTGCCGTGCGAGTCCCTGAAACGGATGCATGACGACAACCAAGCTGCACACCAGAAGATATGCCCGGAAATGTTTGAGCACGTTTATCACTGCCTCCTTCGTTTTGTCTGTCTATCCTGTTGAAGCGGACTGCTTCGCCCTTCCAAGCGCCGCGGATCTGGCTTCAGAATGCCGATCGCCGTGGTTGGAGCGTCCGATTGAACTACGCCGAACCCTAAGCGATTCATCGTCACGCCAGAAAAACTAACCCGGCGAGTGGTCTATCACAATAGCCACTTTGGTGTGATACGATATGCCACTCTGAATTCGTCCCACATGAAACGGACTCCGGCCAGCTACCTTCCACCGATTGCTCTCCAAGATCGCGAGGAAATTCCGATATACCAGCAGTTGTATGACTGGTTCCGGCGAGCGATCACCGGCGGCCAATTGCGGCCGGGACAACGAGTTCCGTCAACGAGAAACCTCGCCGCCGAGCTGAAGACTTCCCGCATGCCCGTGCTGGGCGCTTTCGAACAATTGCTTGCCGAAGGTTACCTGGAGGCCTTTGTTGGAGCTGGCACGTATGTGGCTAGGTCCATTCCGGACGACACGTTGAGTCGGCCGGCCGAGAAAGCTCGGGATGGGCTTCGAGAAGCAGCGGAGAAGCGAGGTCCGCGCCGATTGTCGCGTCGCGGGGTCGCATTGACGAATCTGCCGGCGCAATCATGGTTAGACAACTTGGGTGCATTTCGAGTTAGCCTGCCCGCGCTCGACCATTTCCCAATCGGCGTCTGGTCGAAGCTGGTGGCTCGGCATTCTCGAAGGCCGCCAAAGGGCATCATGGCCTATGGCGATGCCATGGGATATCTGCCATTTCGCGAAGCCATCGCGGAGTATCTGGGCGCAGTTCGCGGCGTACGATGCGAGGCATCGCAGATTCTGGTCACAACAGGGTCGCAGCAAGCCTTACAGATTTCCGCACAGGTTTTGTTGGATCCCAAAGATCGCGTGTGCATGGAAGAGCCAGGCTATCCGGGCGCGCGTCAGGCTTTCATCACGGTTGGGGCTCAATTGATTCCGGTTCGCGTGGATCGCGACGGCATGAACGTCGCAGAGATCATCCGTCGAGGTCGCGATGCGCGCGCCGTGTATGTCACGCCATCGCATCAATATCCCATGGGCATGACGATGAGTGCCGCACGCCGCATGCTTCTTCTCAATTGGGCAGCCCGCTCCGGTGCCTGGATCATTGAAGACGACTACGACAGCGAGTATAGGTTTGCAAGCCGCCCCATCGCGTCCTTGCAGGGATTGGACACGGATGGGAGGGTCATTTATATAGGAACGTTCAGCAAGGTCATGTTTCCAGCTTTGCGCCTCGGTTACGTGGTTGTTCCCAAGGATTTGATTCGCCCCTTCTCTGCCGCTCGGGATGCTACCGACATCTTTTCATCAACTCTCTATCAGGCTGTTTTGACCGATTTCATCGAAGAGGGACATTTTGCCCGCCACATACGTCGGATGCGAATGCTCTATATGGATCGGCGAAGGACGCTGATAAAAGCAATCCACAGCCAAATGAAAGATATGCTCGAGGTGATTGGTGCTGAAGCAGGAATGCATCTGGTGGGACTGCTGCCGCGTGGCGCGAACGATGTGGGGGTCTCGAGGAGGGCTGCCCAGAGGGGCATTTCCGCAATACCCTTGTCCACGTGCTATCTGATACCACCGTCAAGGGGTGGCCTGATTCTTGGCTACGGCGGCGCGAACGCACATCAAATTCACGACGGCATAAGCAAACTCAGGATGAGCGTAGAACGTGACGATGGCCGCTACTGATTGACAATTGTCCGTTCGACACTTCCTTTCTGCTACTCATGGTGCACATCAGCGTGCGACTCGATCTGCATATTCGCGCGCCTTCGATCAGCGGAAACGGGTAAAAGGATGAATCAGTGCAGTTCGCCTGCCGCGCGCTTCCATCCCGGTCCGCGCAAAACCTGACCTGCAGTACGGCCAGTCAATTTGCCATCCTCGAATTCCAATTGACCGTTGACGAAAACATACTTCACGCCATCGGCGACGCGTGCCGGTTCGGTATACGTGGCCACATCTTTCAGGGCAGAGGGGTCAAAGACAGTTATGTCAGCAAAATATCCTTCTTTGAGCAGGCCGCGGTCGAGCAGCCGTTCACGCTGTGCGGGCAGGGAAGTCATTTTACGGATTCCCTGTTCGAGAGGAAGAATATGTCGATCTCGAACATAATGCCCGAGAAAACGCGGCATGGCTCCAAAAGCGCGAGGGTGGGTGTGCGGTTCGTAAAGTGGTCCGTCCAGAGACGACTCGCCGGCGTCGAGGCAGAGACTGGTCCAAGGTTGCTTCAAGCCGTAGATGAGATCATTTTCGTTAGCCATGAAATAAAGTGCGCCCGTTTGTCCCTTGTCGGCAATTATGAAATCAAAGAGTGTGTCGAGTTGCGATTTCTTTTGTGCCACTGCGATCTGGGCAATCATCTTTCCATCAAATTTCTTTAGATCGGGATTTTGGACTCCGGCAACCATTACCCCGCTACCGCTGCCGCTGTCAAAAAAGATGTTTTCCCATTCGGGATGATCGGAAGCCATCTCCGCCTTGATTTTGGCACGCGTTGCGGGGTCATGCAGCCGCTGCAAAAGTTTCTCCAGGCCTCCGTCCGCGACCCATGGCGGAAGACTTGAGGCAAGGGCGGTGCCACCGGCGATGTACGGATACATGTTGGCGGTCACGTCCTGACCGGAATCACGCGCTGCCTGGATTTGCTTAACAATCTTAGGCATGTTACCCCAGCGGGTCTTGCCGGAGACTTTCAGGTGGAAAATTTCGACGGGAAGTCCCGCTTCACGGCCGATGCGCAGAGCTTCTTCAACTGCCTGGGGCTCAGTCTGGCCCTCGCTGCGCATGTGCGTTCCGTAAATGCCGCCGTATTTCGCAGCAACCTTGGCAAGCTCAATCAGCTCGTCGGTTGTTGCATAATGTCCGGGTGGATAGATGAGCGCAGTGGAAATACCTAACGCACCGTCTCGCATGGCTTGATCCACGAGAGTTTTCATTTTATCCATCTCGGGCGGTGTTGGAGCGCGATCGACATCTCCCAATACGGCTTCGCGGACCTGACCGGCGCCAACGTAGGTGCCAATATTCAGCGGAGTACCACTTTGTTCCAACCGTTTGAAGTAGCCGTCGAGAGTGGTCCAATCCACGTTTAATTTGTAGTGGTCGAGTACTGGCTGCAGTGGCGCCAAAGTGAGGTCTGTTTGCGGCGCTATCGATCCACCTTCACCGGTAATCTCCGTCGTGATTCCTTGCGCAAGCTTACTCAACGAACGATTGTCGATCAGTAAATTCGCCTCGGACTGCCCCAGCATATCTATAAAACCCGGCGAAATAACCAGACCTTTGGCATCGATCACGCGCGTTGCGTGAACAGCATCGAGCTTTCCGATTGCAGCAATGCGATCTCCACGAATGGCGATATCGCCGGACACCCATGGATTTCCAGAGCCGTCAATAATCGAGCCGTTTTTGATAAGCACATCGTATTCGTTGCTGGTCAGCCGGCCGGCCTGCAAGGTCAGCGGCGCATCGTAAGCCGCGGAGGCAATTTCTCCGAGCGCCTCTCCTGCGATTTTCTGCGTGGCCTCCGGATCATCCATGGATACGGAAACCATGTTGACGTACAACGCAAGAATCAGATGCTGGCCGCTCGCCGTATCCATGTAACCTGCAAGGCCCTTGCCGGTTACCATTAACTTTTTATTTAAAGCATCGTACAGGCCGTAGGTCCCAGTTTTAGCGTGAACGTGACCCGCAGCCGGCGAATTCACCTGAATCTTCACGAGCGTGCCGTCCCGTCCGAGGATCGGCAGCGCACGATAGAAATCGCCGTAATCTTTCTGCTTCGACATGTAGAGAAGGTAGCGGGTCATGAAGTCCGGCGAGAAGAAAGCGTTGCCACCCGCCCCGTCGCTTTGCGCAGCTCCGGCCAGATCAAGACCGGCCTTGATGAGGAATTCGTTTTCAAGATCGAAACCCGCCTGGTCGATTTGCTTGTCCTTATGGGCGAGGAGTGCGCCCAGAAGAAATGGCATGGAACTGGCATGCAGATTTTGACTGACTTTAAGAGTGACTTTCACTTCTTCCTTGAGTGGAGGCGAGACGTGCTCGGCGACCATCTTTTCACTCGTATAGCTTAGGGCGAGTGTCTTGAAATCAATTTGTTCTGCCGGGGCGGGAAGCGTCGACGTGATGCCTTGTTCTTTGAGAGCCTCCATGAGAAGGGTCGCGGCAAATCGACTCGGCTCGGGAACGGGATAGGAAGCCATCGTTGGCTTGCCACCGACTGCCAAGGTGCCTGTCAGGGTTGCACTCCGGGTTCCGTCCGGGTTGAGCTTTTCATTTTCATATTCGAGCGATGTTTTGGAGCCAGCCTTTCCCGTGGTCGCCTGGTTGGTGATTGTGACGTAGCCGGTCTGCGGTGCAACCTTCAATTGAACCGGGGAACCCTCAATCGGTCCGGGACTAGCGACGACATCCACGACATTGTCATTCACTACGATCGGTGAGATAACCACGCCCGTTCCTAATTCCCGGGCGCCTTCCGGAAACAGAGAGGCGTCTACAAGTACCCTACCCTTCACCCGTTTAATTCCTGTTGCGGCGACTTGTCGCGCGAACTCGCGGACTACTTGAAGCGGATCACCTGGCAAACCCTTGCTATCCGGGCCACCGTAGGAATGATCCTCGTTTTCAAACGTCAGCGTGCCATCGGGTTGAATGCGATTCGAGAGATTCAAGTCTCCGCTCGCCACGAGCACCAGATCGCCTTGCAGCGTGCCTTCCTTCTCGATCGGTCCCGTGCGGTAGATCTTGGTGTGAAAACGGTAGTCTGCGCCCAACAGTTCGAGCGCGGTGCCAGCGGAGAGCAACTTAGTTGTGGAACCTGGCACGAAGAGTTGTGGCGAATTCAGTTCGTAAACCACATCCCCCGTTTCCGCGGAGATGAACTTGATGCCGAAGCGGGAGTGAGCGAACTCCGGCCGGTCCATGATTTTCTTGAGACGCTGTTCGAGGGTGCCGCCGGATTGCGCAAAGGCTGCGCTGCCGCAATAGGCAACAGTAGCGGCAAGGAAACTTAAGGCGACCATCCGAACGGTATGTCTGGTGCTCATGCAATACCCCCAAGTGATACTTTGGCTTGCTTGATTTCTCTGGACTGCGGACATCTCTTACCTTGCGGCATGCCGCGCGCCCCAGTTGCTGCGGCGGACGGTGATTTTCTCAATGCGCTCCCGCTTCACGGCGTAGCCAAGGCCTGGAGTTTCTGGCACTCGAATGGTGCCCTTTTCTGTGACTTCAACCGGAGGTTCGATAATATCTTCACTCCAATAGCGCTGGCTCGCAGAAACATCTCCGGGTAGCGAAAAACCCGGCAATGTTGACATCGCGATGTTGTGCGCTCGACCGATTCCCGATTCCAGCATTCCACCACACCAAACGGGCACGTCATGCGCACGGCACGCCTGCTCGATCCGCCGTGCTTCCGTATGACCGCTCACACGGCCCAGTTTGATATTGATGATGCGGCAAGACTTCAGTTCGATTGCAGTTAGGGCGTGCCTCGTATTGTGGATGCACTCGTCGAGGCAAATTGCGGTCTGGATCTGCGCCTGAAGTTTGGAATGAGTGTGTATGTCATCCCAATTCAAGGGCTGCTCCATCATGAGCAGACCGAATTCATCGAGCTTTTTTAAGTGCGGAGCGTCATCAAGGCTGTATGCCGAGTTGGCATCCACCGACAGCCGGATATTCGGAAATTCTTTCCGTACCGCCGCGACGAATTTATAGTCCTTGCCAGGTTTGATTTTCAATTTGATTCGCTGGTAACCGCTACGAATTTCTTCTTCCACCCTTTTTACAAGCGACTCCGGGTTTTCGCGAATGCCCAGCGAAACGCCGCAGGCAATCTCTTCCATCGTGCCGCCCAGGAGCCTGTGGAGAGGTACGCCCTTAAGTTGCGCTTCGGCGTCCCACATCGCGTTCTCGACGCCGCTCTTCGCCATCTCATGGCCGCGGATCTGGGCCATCAGTCTTGGAAGCTCCGAAGTTTCGGAAACACTTTGCCCGATCAGGGAAGGGGCGATGAAATCGGAAATTACGTGCCAGGCAGTGTCGGTGGTTTCCGCATTGTAAGCGGGCGTCTCGCCGGCGGTCACCTCTCCCCACCCACTGGTGCCATCGACCACGACTTCCACCAAAAGAATTCGGCGATCTTGCACGGTACCGAAACTTGTTTCAAACGGAGACTTCAACGTCATGCGTATTTCACGAAGTGCGATAGATTCAATCTTCATAAGGCTCCAGGACGTAGTTGTCTTGTTGCTCCTCAAAAACCTGCTGCTGCAGGTCCACGCACATTGCTAGCTCACGAGTCTGCTGCGATGGATGAATGAAAATTTGCAGCCCTTTCAATGATGCGGTTCCCTCAAGCATCGGTGATGTCCCGGTCCTCTGTGTGCTTTGCCGTGCGCCGCCAGAAGGCATAAGCGGGAGCGCCGAGCAGTACGATTCCCAGCCCAACACCGGCTTGCGCGGGCCTCATTACAATGGTGTTGGCGACGAGGGCTATTGCCGCAACGATGAAAGCGATTGGAGTGAACGGATATCCGGGCACACTATAAGGGCGAACGGCATTGGGAAAGCGTTTGCGGTAAACGAAAAGGCTGCCTGCGGCAAGAGCATAGAAAATCCAGCCGATAAAAACGACGTAAGCCAGGAGCTGCTCGTAAGTTCCGCTCGCAGCGAGCACGGCGGAGCAGATGCCAGCGGCACAAACCGCCAGAGCGGGTGTGTGGAACCTTGGGTGGATCCGGGAGAGCGAAAAAAAGAAAAGCCCGTCTTTCGCCATAGCGTAATAGACCCGAGGAGCGTTGAGAATGATGGCATTGGCTGCGCTAAACATGGATATGAGAATGGCAACGGCTACAAATTTGCCGGCGCCGTGGCTTAAGACCGCGGCCAGAGCCACAGCAGCCACCCGCGTTGAGCCGGCGACTCCGGAAGTTCCGAGCGCTGCAACATAACCGAGATTCGCGAAGAGATAGATTGCGATGAGTGCCGCCGTGCCGATGAAAAAAGCGAGAGGAAAAGTGCGTTGTGGGTCAACCGTTTCACCGGCCGTGTAGGTTACGTACTGCCAGCCCTCATAGGCCCAAAGCACGCTGATCATCGCCAGTCCAAAGCCGACGAATCCCGACGACTGGTGCGCGGACGAACTTATGTCGCCAAGGACGGAGTGCTTTCCATGCCACAGGAGAACTGTACTCACCACTAGAATGGCGGCGACCTTGATTGTTGTCGTCACGTTGAGCAGGTTCGCGCTTTGGCGAGTGCCGACTACATTGACGACCGTGATGACGAAGATCATCGCGATCGCGACGGCTTTCATGTTCCACGGGGAGAGTTGGACGAATTCTCCGAGGTAATTTCCGAAAGCCACCGCGAGCGTTGCAATCGAACCCGAACTAATGACAAAAAACAATGTCCAACCAAAAAGAAACGCAGGGAAGGGGCCAAAGCAGTCGCGAATATAGACATACAGCCCGCCAGCATGGGGCTTCAAGGCGCTCAGTTCTCCGTAAGTGAGGGCGCCGAGAAGCGAAAGAAAGCCGCCAGCCAGCCAGACTGCCAACGCTAATGGCACGGAATTTCCGACAGCGCGCAAAACTGCGCCCGGAACAAGAAATATTCCGGAACCGATCACCGTGCCAATAATCATTAACACCAGATCCCATAAGCCAAGGACTCGTCGCAGTTGAGTCGACGATTCTGGTGCAGCACTCACGACGTCAATCGCTTGCAGATGGCTGGAGATATCGGATCTCCTCTCGAAATCTTGCCAAGCCGCTTCTTATCCTTGTTTCCATCGACTCGCCTTGACTGGGCGGGGCTTTTTTCCGCTCCGCGCCCAAAAGCCGCATAAGGGCCTCATAATGGACGCAGCAACGAGACCAGGCCGCGGAAGGGAAATACAACAGATGTTGCACGCTGTCAAGCCCATTCAATATCCGTTGCACCAGGTCGATTGATTGTTGTGATGCTTCGGATTCGTAGTGCAACACATGTTGCATGTCCGTCAGACCATGTCGGAATGGCTAAAAATAGTGTTGCCATTCCATCAGCGCGTCCCTAGACTCGCGCGAATCATACGCAACTCAGTCGAGCGCAACGTGTGTTGCACCCCGCGTCATCGCCTGACCTCAGGGGATCTTGGCCATGGCGCAGCGAACATGGAGGCTTTATGCGGAGTCAGCAAAGGGTCATCGCGGCACTCTTGACTGCAACGTTCGAAGCTTGGCGCTCTTTGCAAACACAATTGTGTTGCTTGCTCTGCGCGTTGCTTTCGCTCGCATGGTGTTTATCGGCACAAACCAGTTCCACAATCACTGGAACCGTTCGGGACAAGCAAGGATTGGCTGTCGCAGGCGCTGAGATTCGAGTGACCAGCGCCGAACTCGCGATCGAGCGAAGCACCGTGACAGAGCCTGACGGCAGTTATCGACTCGGAGCCCTTCCGCCGGGAATGTATGCGGTCAGGGCCGCAAAGGACGGACTTCAGGCAGAGGTCTTCAAAGACCTCGAAGTTACACTCAATCGAACCTTGGTTTACGACGTTGTTCAGCAAGTAGGCTCTGTTCAGTCAGACGGTCGAAATCTCAGGAATCCTTCGGGCGCAGAGCGGTTTTCATTACAGCAGGGCGCCAGCCGACGGTGGTTCTGATTTCGACGGTGATGGCTTGTTTAACGGGGAGGCGCTAAGCTTTGCCGGTCAATTCCCAGAGTTTGCCCGGAACCGTTACACTACGCCTGCTTTCGTGAACATGAACACTAGGCTGGCGAAGCGATTCAACATTGGAGAGAGGGTGAGGGCACAGGTGCTGTTCGAATTCTTCAATCTCTTCAACAAAGGCAATGTCGCTGCTGTGCAAAGCCTCGATGGTACTTCTCCTGTCTTTGGGAGCACCCTTCAACGTCTGCCTGGCCGCGAGGGCCAGGTTGGAATTCGGTTCGACTTCTAGCCCACTTCTCCAGCTGATTTGTGAAAGAGCGGCGTCTTCTCGAGCCGCTCCTTTTTCGCGTTTTTACGCCTTCGATTTCGGACCTCGGCAATGAGCGCTACCTCGACTCGTGTCCGCTGCGCGGCTCGTGCCCGCCGGAAATGCGCAGCGCGCGGTGAGAAAAGCACTGCCTTGCGCGCCCTGCCATCCATTTGGAATACATTCACAAAATAAATCGCATGCAACAGATATTGAAACGTCTTGACAATATGCAACATTCGTTGTATTGGCTTAGCTATATTAGTCGCGGTTATTCCTTAAACCGGCTTTCTCGCAGGGGATTTGTTTTTGACTCGATCGAATCGAACTCGTCCTGCAAATACGTTGCAGCCTTTGGACAGGCGGCGACAAGGCCAGACTTCGCTTGAAAAGCGTTTTGCGGACGCAGGAGAAAATCTGAACCCTAGGAGGCGAAAACTCCTTCGACTGATCCTGGAAAATCCTGGAGACACCTTTTTTCTGTCGTCGCGGGAATTGGCGAAGCGCTACGAAGTAGACGCCGCAACCATCGTAAGAACGATCCAGGCTCTTGGGTACAAGAAATACGCGGAATTCACAGCAGACTTGCGTGCGCACTTTGTCACGCAGATTACTCCCTACGCGGTCTTGAAGGCAGCCTCAAAGGAGAAACGCACCGTTGCAGACCGGATTCGCCACGGCATGGATATGGATCTGCGAAACATACAGGCCCTGCAGTCGTCGCTTAATCCGGAGAAAATCATCGCCTTATCAAAGCAAGTGAAGCGCGCCCGAAGGATCCTCATTGTAGGAATTGATCTGGCGGCCGGGTTGAGCTGGCACTTGGCCTACGGCCTGATGACCCTGGGATTCGCTGCTGAGGCGCCCATAGGCAGCACCGGAAATGTCCAGAGAAGAGTAAGAGCGCTGACTCGGCAAGACCTGCTCGTCGCGATCAGTTTCGGTCAATGTTTGCGCGATACGGTAGAAGCAGCGCTTCGCGCAAAGAAGCTCGGAGTGCCAACGTTTGGCATTACCGACAGCGAAACGACCCCCATTGCTCGCATTTGCGATGACAGTTGCATCGCGTCCGTGGCCAGCCCCTCGTTCGGTGGGTCATATGTCGCTCCGTTGAGTTTGCTCGGAACGATTCTGATCGCATGCGCGCATACACAGACCGCACGTTCTCTGGAATTGTTGCGCCGTAGCGAGGTGGAAGACCTCGCCGACCACCGCTGGTATCACTCCTGACGAAAACCGGAGGGTCGCTGATGGCGTAAACAGTTTGATTTTTGTGGTTCGGGCCAGGATTGCCGGATTGTGGAGGAACGGTGACCATGTATTTTCGCGCTCGTTTATTTTCTAGCTTACCTTTATCCGCTCTAATTGTAGTGGTTCTTGGTTTTTTTTCCTTTGTTGAAGTTGTTGGTGCACAAACGACTTCGACAATTGAGGGCACGGTGACGGACAAGCAAGGCCTCGCGGTAGCTTCCGCGGATGTTCACGCCGAAGGAGTTTCGATCGCCGCCGACAGGTCAGCCACCACGAACTCCAACGGCGAATACCGCTTAGCTGCGCTGCCTGCTGGAACATACCGCCTCACCGTCGCGCGCGATGGATTTCACACCGGCGTATTTAACAACCTGGAAGTCACTCTGAATCGGACCTTGCGGTACGACGTACAGCTAAACGTCGGCAGCAGCCACGAACAAGTGGAAGTATCGGGCGAGCTGCCGCTATTGGAGACGCAAAGTTCTGCACAGAGCACTACCATCATGCCGCGCGATATCGTCGACATGCCCATCAATGGCCGAAATTACCTCGACCTGCTTCAGCTTGTCCCTGGCGTTGCCGTCAATCGGCAGGCTGACGCCAACAGTGACACTACGACGCCTATCCTCGGGGAGCGCGCCAACAACACTGGTTTTCTCATTGATGGGTTACCCAACCAGAATGAGCTCAATGGTGGCCCCGCCGCGCAATTCAACCAGGACACGATTGCAGAGTTCCAGGTCATCACCACCGGATACAAAGCCGAGTTCGGGCATTCCTCCGGCGGAGTAGTCAACGTCATTACCAAATCCGGCGGCAACGACCTCCATGGACTCGCCTCCGCATACCATCGCAACAGCGTGTTCGATAGTTCCGATATTCCCGGGAAAGACGTGCCCTACCTCTTGCGCTGGGATTATGACCTGGCTGCCGGCGGCGCAATAGTCAAAGACAAAGCGTTCTGGTTTGGTTCGGCTGAGGAAATTCATGAAAACCGCCAGCTGAACTTTGTGACACCCGAGGGTACACCACAATTTCTGATCGACAGAGAAGAGACGTTCAATGAACCGACCACAAATCGCGAGACGCGCCTTTTTGCCAAATTCGATCAGGTCTTGGGCAATCACCATTTAACTGAACAGGTGAACTACACCAATCTGCACGTGAACAGCACGAATCCGCTTTCCGCTTCAACGAACCTACCGTCAACTCGAACGAATCTCGGGGACCGCAATCTACTCCTTGGATTCAGCGATACCGCAACCTTGGGGAATTCGGCTAGCCCGTTCATTCTGAGTCTTCACGGGCAATATCGCCGCGAACCTACGTTGACCAGCGCTGCACATCCTGAGGCTGGTCCCGCCACTGTTTTCAATATTTTTAGCGGTTTCAATACCGGCGGCATTTTTGGAGACGTGGGAACACCCAGTTATGGCGCTACCTTTACGCCTTCCAATCTAGATCAAAAGTACGCCACCTTTGGAGCCAGTCTGGCCAAAACTGTGGGACGTCACACCGTCAAATTCGGTTGGGATTTCGAGCGAACGCAGGTGGACGGCGTCGAAGCCAGCGGCCAGCTGAATCAACTCTTTGCCACGCAGGCCGACTACGAGCAGTTTGGGCCGGTTGACGCCGGTTTCTTTCTCCTTCTTACCATCGGCGGACTTACTCCCGAAGCCGACCACATTAAACTTCGCAACAATTACAATGGCCTCTGGATTCAAGACGATTGGAGGGTCACGCGCACTCTCACGGTGAATGGCGGACTTCGCTGGGACTACGATTCCGCATTTCAAAAAACGGACAACATCTCTCCGCGAATCGGCTTCGCCTGGTCCGTTTCCCCGAAAACAGTCGTCCGCGGTAGCTTCGGCCTGTTCTATGACCACTTCCGCCTCGGTCTCGTTCGCGACATCCCTGGTTTCGGCGGCGCGGATATTCGTGAGGATCAACCGCTGTCATTTCCCCGTTTGTTTTCAGGAATACCCACCATCGCACCGGCCCTGTTTGGCTTGTGCCTTTCGCAGACCGAAACCGACGCGCAGTTGCTCACGCAACCTGACTTTTGCATACCGCCCAATGCCCTTGGCCCGGGGTCACCCGGCGTGCCCGCACAGTTTGGGATCGACCATCTCAATAAGGTCGTCGCTTCGGGGCACGCGGAAATCCCAATCAACTCGGTCGTCAATATCGGCAACGTGCAGCAACTCTCCGGTCTAAATCCCGATGACTACTTGACCGCTGCGGACGCGGCAATCGGCGCGCCTCCAGGTTTCTGGCTCTGGGGACCGTTCGGCGCGCTATCATTTGCAGTTTTCCAACCCGGCAATTTTCCAGTAACAATTGATCCCAGCTTTGCGACCCCTTACACTCGCAGCTACACTCTTGGTGTGCAGCGCCAGCTCGGCAATGAGTGGGTGATCTCCGCGGACTTCTACCATAAAGCAATCCAGAACATCCTCGGCGTTCGAGAAACCAATCTTCCTTTTGAAGCACGCATAGACAATAGCGGTGGAAGCCTCACGCAAGTGAATGGCTTCGGTCCTTGGTATTCCGGCGTGTATGACGCTGGCATCCTCTCCTTCGAAAAGCGCATGAGCCGGCGTTTCACTCTGGGGGGCAGCTATGCTTACGTCTCTGAAAATGATGATGCCTTCAACTCGAATCTCGGAACCGGTGCCATTGGTGGCAGTAACGGCTTTCCAACGGACAGCTTCCGCGGAGTGCCGCCGGTCGTGACCGATCCGGGGACTGGCACCTGCCCCGGTGGAACCAATGCTACTGCCGCGTTTACGGCATGCAATGGCAATTACGTGCCGAAGGCAGGGGTTTTTTACGATGGCGCCAAGCTCGACAGCGGGCCTTCCGATTTCGCGTTGCGTCACACCTTCGAACTCCACGGACTCGTGGAATTGCCGTGGAAAATTCAGTTCAGCAGCTTGTTCCGAGCGCAGAGTGGATTCCGCTATACCAACAGCGCTTTGCAACCAATCGATCAGGATGGTAATGGAAACTTCGGCATTCGCGATTTGAAAACTGGTCGCAACGCCTTCACGGCTCCTCCTTTCGTCAATATGGACTTGCGCATCGCGAAAACCTGGGTTATTCGCGAGAGATTCAGAGTGCAGGGGCTTTTCGAGTTCTTCAACCTGTTCAATAACGCCAACCCGGCGGCCATTCAAATCCAGGAGAGTCAGGCGTCCACGCTTGGCACGGTTTCGCAAAGATTACCGGGTCGCGAAGGCCAAATCGGGTTGCGTCTCACGTTCTAGCTTCGCCGAGAGCGGCAACTTCACAACTTGTAGTGCAATTTTATTGATTTGCCGAAACATAGACAGCCGCTTTACATGTCGGGAATGATGCGTGCTCAGGAGGAGTGATGAAGAATGCAATCCGAGTGATAAGTCTGTGCGCCTGTGCCTTGGCCGGACTTGCGTCGGCTCACAGGTCGCCCGCGCAAACGACGAAGGAAACGACACCGCCCAAGTCGCCTAAGGAGACGACCTCAGTACAAACCCAACTCGCTCCTGCACCGGCCTCGACGACGCACGAATTGTCGGGTCCCGATCTCGAGGCATTTCTCGACGGCATGATGCCATCTCAACTTCAGCGCGAAAACATCGCCGGAGCTGCGATCGCCGTCGTAAAAGATGGCAAATTAATTTTCGCAAAGGGCTACGGATTCTCCGACGCAGAGAAGCGCACGCCTGTCACCGCGGACAATACGCTCTTTCGTCCCGGCTCCATTTCCAAGCTGTTTACATGGACTTCGGTCATGCAACTGGCTGAGCAAGGCAAGTTGGATCTCGATAAGGACGTGAACGAATATCTGGACTTCAAAATCCCGCCAGCTTACGGGAAACCTATCACGCTGAAAAACATCATGACCCACACCGCGGGATTCGAGGAATTGGGCCGCGACCTTTTCGTTTCGGATGCGCAGCACATGCACAGCCTCGAACAGTTTCTGAAGCACCACGTTCCCGACCGCATTTTCCCGCCGGGAGTCGTGCCCGCATATTCAAACTACGCTACAGCGCTTGCCGGCTATATCGTGCAACGGGTCTCAGGAAAATCCTTTGACCAATACGCGCAGGAGAACATCTTTTCACCGCTCGCCATGCAGAAGACTACCTTTGTCCAGCCGCTCCCGGAAAATCTCAAGCCGATCATGTCCAATGGTTATAAGAAGGCGTCAGAAAAAGTGCAGCCTTTCGAATTTGTGGAAGCCTACCCGGCGGGCAGCGTTTCCACCACTGCCAAGGACATGAGTAATTTCATGGTCGCGCACCTGCAGAACGGCAGTTTTGGAGACAAACGAATTCTCAAGCCGGAAACAGCCAAGCAGATGCATTCGCGGCTGTACGGAACCGATGACCGTTTAAACGCCATGGCCTACGGTTTCTACGAGGAGTCTCGAAATGGCAAGAGGATCATCGGACATGGAGGCGACACCGTTTTCTTCCACAGCGATCTGCATCTTATCCTCGACGAGAACGTGGGATTTTTCGTCTCTTACAACAGCGCCGGCCAGGGAGAGACGAGCCCGCGTACTATCTTGTTCGAAGCATTCCTGGACCGGTATTTTCCGTTCACGCCTCCCGCAGGAGAAAAAGCAGCACATGCGATGGCCGACGCGAAAGAAATTGCGGGATTTTACAAAGGCAGCCGTAGATTCGATTCCTCTTTCCTCAGCCTGACTACTCCTCTAGGCGAGCTTCGCGTGATTGCGAACAGCGATGCAACGATCAGCGTCGATCCGCTGAAAGGAGCGAACGGCGAATTGAAAAAGTTTGAAGAGATTGCTCCATTTCTTTTCCGCGAAGTTCACGGTCAGGACCACATCGGCTTCAAAAAAGATGCCGCGGGGCACTGGCAGCTCCAGTTGGATTATCCTTTCTTTATTTTTCAGAAAGTTGGTTTGCTCGAAAATAAGTTCTTCAATATCGGTTTGTTGATTTTTGGACTTGGTGTTCTGGGGCTGACCGTTTTGCTGTGGCCCGTGGCGGCCATTGTCAGAAAGCACTACGGCAAACAGCTTGACTATACTCCGTCGGACAGCCGGTTGCGGCTTCTGGCCCGCATGGTCTCTATTCTCTTCCTCGTGTTCTACGTCGGATGGATTTCCATACTTTCGCTGTCTGACGATCCAAAAGGGATCAATGGGTTGCCTCCCTGGATTGTCGCGTTTGGAGTCCTGGGCGTGATCTGCACCATCGGTACCGCTCTCGTCTGGCTAAACGCGGTCCGCAGCCTGCGCAATCCGACTCGCTGGATCTGGACGAAGCTGCACGACCTTGTTCTGGCGCTCGCTTGCTTGGCACTGGTTTGGTTGGCTTTCACCTGGAACTTGATGAACTTCAATATCCATTACTGATCGCCGGGCTTATTGGCCTGATCGAATGCTATCGCCCGTTCCGTGAATCGCGATGATTCTCGGATCACTTAGTTTCTCGCCCTAGGTGTGTTTGATCGAAAGTGCAGCGGAGTGCGGAGTCCAGCCTTTACGTCCGTGGAAAAGGATTCATCCAAACGGCGATATGGTGGAGAATCGTCGGTGAGGAGACGTGTCGTCGCGGCCGCCCTGCTCGGCGCCGATGTTGAAAGTGAGGCTTCTCCATGAAAGCGTGTGTGCTCCCGCGTCCCGCGCCAGTTGAAACGCGGCCGCTCGAATATATCGAAGTGCCACTGCGTGAGCCGGGCATTGATGAGGTCCTCGTGCGCGTGCTTTATTGTGGTGTTTGCCGGACCGATCTGCATGTCGTCGAAGGTGAGCTGTCGCCTAGAAAATCTCCCGTTATTCCTGGCCACCAAGTGGTGGGAATAGTGGACCACGTGGGAAAACAGGCATCGCGTTTTTCGGTGGGGTCTCGCGTAGGAATCGCATGGCTACACAGCACGGACGGAACGTGCTCGTACTGCCGCTCCGGATCCGAGAATCTCTGTGACCAGCCTGAGTTCACCGGCTACACAGTGGATGGTGGATACGCGGAGTACATCGTCGCGCCGGAGCAGTTCATCTACGCAATCCCGGAAAGATTTGCAGACGAACAAGCCGCGCCGTTGTTGTGTGCGGGAATTATAGGATTTCGATGTCTGCGGTTGTCGGGAATTCAACTCGGAGGAAAGCTGGGCTTTTACGGATTTGGCGCAGCGGCTCACGTGGCGATACAGGTCGCCCGTCACTGGGGAATTGATGTATACGCGGCGACGCGCGACGTCCGTCACCAGCGGTTGGCTTTGGATCTCGGCGCAAAATGGGCAGGCGAAACCTTCGCCGAGCCTCCGGCAAAATTGGATGCTGCGATCGTCTTTGCTCCGGCAGGCGAAATCGTGCCGTCAGCCCTTAAGTTTTTGCGAAAGGGTGGCACGCTGGTCTTGGGCGGAATACATATGAGTCCAATTCCGTCTTTTGATTACGATCTGCTCTATCAGGAGCGGATCGTGCGCAGCGTCGCAAATAACACGCGGAAGGACGGTGAAGACTTTTTGAAAGTTGCCGCGGAGATTCCGATCGAAACGCGTGTCCAGCGATTTGCGTTGTCCGAAGCAAATCAAGCCCTCAATGCGTTGAAGAATGACGCGATCCCGGGCGCGGCTGTGCTCCAAGTCGCATCATGACGATCGTCTATTGAAACTAGTGGGCCGCTGTCGACGAACCTCGTGCAGGCGGTTACTCACATCGCAGTGCGTCCATAGGATCAGTGGCGGCGGCGCGACGGGCTGGCACTAAGCACGCCAGCGTGGCGGCGACGACAAGCAGCAGGGTTACCGCCACAAGAACCACCGGGTCGCGGGAGCTTTCGGTCACCCATTTTGTGGCGAGTTTGTCGAAGGCTACGCTTAATAGGATGCCGGCGGCCAGCCCGCTTCCAACGTTCACTGCCGTTGACGACAGCACAATGCGGAAGACGTCCGAGGCTCTCGCTCCGAGGGCCATTCGAATACCGAATTCGTTCGTGCGCGTCGCGACTCCATACGAGACAACGCTGTACAAGCCAACCGAGGCAAGAGCCAGCGCCAAAATCGAGAAAATTCCAAACAGCGTAGCCACAAGCCGTTGCTGGGCATACTCTTGCTGGTTGGTGATCCATGTTTCGAGATCACGCACCCGCATCGTCTGTTGTTCCGGATCAATCTTCACCAGCTGCGTTCGGATCTCGTGCAATAGGGCCAGCGGCGCGCTGCGCGTCCGGACAAGGATTTGCGTGAACATCCACATCTGAGTCGTATAGGGGACATAAACTTGAGGCTTGATAGGATTTCGCAGCCCATCGTCTCGCGCGTCGGCAACGATGCCGATAATT
>Ga0070707_100000744_pt1 | contig 32304 bp, 25 predicted proteins | sample KBSK5502metaG_FD_65468 | JGI IMG/M metagenome (GOLD analysis project Ga0070707, IMG submission 65468) | Corn, switchgrass and miscanthus rhizosphere microbial communities from Kellogg Biological Station, Michigan, USA - KBS K5-50-2 metaG | ecosystem: Host-associated > Plants > Roots >... | reverse complement strand
ATGTAGCCGCCTTCGACGATCACGTCGGTAGCGTTGTCGTAACCGTAAAGACTGGGGCCCAGGTGTGAGCTCTCCGTTTGAGTTGTCAGGGCGCTGGCGTTGTAAGGCGTCCGCGTCAAAAGTATCGGCGCGCTCTTCTTATTAATGGCGCCCTTCGGCACCAGGATGACTGTGTGCAGTTTCACTCCGTCACGCATCGGAATCATTACTTCGCGGCGAACATAGTCAAACCCGTCATTCGTTGGCGTGAACTTTTGCGGTGTCTCGTTGGGCAGGTTCTGGGCCCGGGTGGTTGATGATGAGGCGAGTAAGAAAGCAACGGACATGAGCGCCGGCAACATCGACTTGGAAACAGTTCTTATGGTCATTGATCAATCATCCCTCATGAATCTTCTAAGGTGCAGACAAAACATCTGCGAAACTGACTCGTGTTAGTAAAGCGCCGTCAGGCGCGAAATGTTTATAGCTCAAGAAAGATCAGAATAGAAGCTGAGTCTCCATTAGGAGCGTAATGACATTTCGCTCCTAATGGAGCGAAGAAGTTGATGAGAGATGGGAGCTATAAACATTTGGCTCCTAACGGAGCCGTGGAAAGGCTCTGACTTTCCGGCAAGACTCTATCTGAAAACCACGCCGAACGAATTCGCAATCCGAAATTCGCAATTCGAAATTCTCCCTGGTCAATTTTCGACACTTGGTCCGATTCGCCGATCCGCTCAGCAAAAAGCTGTACTCGGACCGCCACTGTGTGCGGTAACGTAATGAGTGTTACGATGAACCAATAAATTCAGTGAGGTGAAACTATGGGATGGGATGGCGACGCTTTGGCCGGCCAAATGGAAGAGGTCTTCGAACGTCAACATGCGGTAGCTGACGCCCGCGCGCTCAGGGGCACCTCGACTCCTGAGGAGCGAGCCCGCAGCGCGCAGTTTGAATCGCTGCGAGCTTCGCGCTCGCGCATCATGACGCAACTGAAGGGGGCCACGAACCCGTCTCACCGCACAGTACTCGAGCGGGCCCTGCAATCTATTAATGATCAGATGGCCGAAGATGAGTCGCGGGGCTAACAGAACTCTGCCCTCGCAAGATGTCGAGCTTTGTCTGGCAGACATGGACAGATGTCAGGCTTGACACGAAATCTTCCGCGTTATAGTTTGTCTGCCGCTGAGCCGGTCTCGGTGCGTTTCTGCCGAAACCGAACCTCAACTGCGCGCCCTTACCCAAGCTTCAAAGTCGGGCGCACTCGAACTCAACTTCCTTGACATCAAAGAAGGCTGAAGTCCTTCCCGGATTCCGCATAGACAGAATACCGAGGTACATATCATGAGCAACCAGACCGCCGCCCCGGAGGACAACAAGAAGCGGTGCTTCGTCGTAATGGGCTTCGGCTTCAAGATCGATTACGCGACCGGACGGAAGCTGGATCTGGACAAAGCGTACCGACTGTTGATTAAGCCGGTTGTCGAAGAGAAAGGCGTAACTTGCGTGCGCGCGGACGAGATCAAGCATTCGGGTTCCATCGACAAGGTCATGTACCAGGAGTTACTCACAGCCGATGTCGTCATCGCAGATCTCTCGACTGCTAATCCTAACGCTCTATACGAGCTCGGGATTCGTCACGCTTTGCGTCCGCGCACCACCATCGTTGTCTCCGAAAACAAGCTCCCGTACCCATTCGACCTGAATCACATCTTAATCAGCAGCTACACTCACCTTGGCGACTCGATCGACTTCGACGAGGTCGTACGCTTCCGAAAAATACTGGGCGATACACTGGATGCAGTTTTGAGTCAGGAACAGACCGATAGTCCCGTCTACACCTATCTCGGTGACTTGGTTCCACCTTCGTTCCGCGCCAAAGTTGAAAAAGCGCAGGCCAAAGTCGAGCAAGCCGCGCAGCAGATAGTAGAACAGGTGGGTGAGGCGTTGGCTGTAGGAAAAACCGAAGACGTCTCCGCGGCTACTGCCACGACGCTGTCGACTCTAATCGAACAAGGAGAGGACGCCATCAAGGCCGGCGAGTTCACCACCGCGCGGGAACTGTTTTCGCTTGCGCTGAAACTCCATAAGGACAGTGCCGGCGGAAAGCGAACGGCCGTTCACGAAGATCCCTATCTTCTTCAGCGGCTAGTGCTGGCAACCTACAAGGCCAAAGAGCCTGACCAAATTGCCGCTCTGAACGCAGCCATGGAACTACTGGTCTCTCGTCTTGGGATTGATGAATCAAATGACCCGGAGACGGTGGGGCTGGGCGGTGCCGTCGAAAAACGTCTCTACGACAGAGGCCAGGGGGCCGACCACCTCGATCGGGCAATTCAGTTTTACGGACGCGGGTATCACCTTCGCAGCAACCGCTATAACGGCATTAATCTGGCGTACCTGATGAACGTCCGCGCCGCCTCGCCGCTTGACGAAAAGGACACTGAGAAAATCGCTGACCTCGTGTTTGCTAACCGCCTCAGGCGTGAGGTGCTCAAGCTGTGTGAACAGGACCTAAAGGATATCGCCGACGGCGAACAGCGGGCCGCCGGGGTGGAGTCTTGTCAACTTCAGGAAGACCAGAGGGAACACCTGGCGTATGAGAAATTCTGGTGCCTGGCGACAAAGGCCGAAGCTCACTTCGGTTTAGGCGAGATGGCTGAGTACCAGAAGACCCGCACCGACGCTCAGGCGCTGGGGGCCGCTGATTGGATGTTGCAGAGCTCCGACCGACAGATCTCACGTTTGAAAGACTTGCTCGTGCAGCACGGCCACCTGCTCGACCCGCCGTGGACTGCAAGCTGAGGCCCGTCACGGTGAGCCTCATATAGCGCAGGTGCTAACTTGCGCGCATGCAATCCCGACCACTCGGGATTGCGTACATCAACCTCGCGTCAACTGCCGGTACTTGATTCGATGCGGCACTTCGGCCTCCGCGCCCAGCCGTGCCTTTCGATCTTCTTCATAGTCCGAATAGTTCCCTTCGAACCAGACGACCTTGCTGTCGCCTTCGAATGCAAGCATGTGCGTTGCTATCCTGTCTAAAAACCAGCGGTCGTGAGAGATAACCACCGCGCATCCGGCAAAGTTTTCCAAAGCTTCTTCCAGCGCCCGCAGTGTATTCACATCCAGATCATTGGTGGGCTCGTCCAATAAAAGCACATTGGCGCCCTCCTTCAGCATCTTCGCCAGATGTACTCGATTGCGTTCGCCGCCGGACAACATCGAAACTTTCTTCTGCTGATCTGAGCCGGAGAAATTGAAGCGGCCCACATAGGCGCGCGAGTTCACATCACGCGTTCCCAGTTTCAAAACATCCTCTCCGCCGGAAATCTCTTCCCAGATGGATTTGTTCGGATCCAACGTCCGGCTTTGATCCACGTAAGCCAACTCTACAGTCTCGCCAATCTTTATCTCGCCGCTATCGGGCTCTTCCTGTTTCGTGATCATGCGAAAGAGCGTGGTCTTGCCGGCGCCGTTCGGACCAATCACGCCGACAATGCCGCCCGGCGGAAGCGCGAAGGTCATATCTTCTACCAGAAGATTGTCGCCATACGCCTTTGTGACTTTGTCAGCCTCGATCACGACGTTGCCCAGCCGCGGCCCCGGCGGAATGTGAATCTCTAAGTCCTCGCGTCGTTTTTCTGATTGCTCTTGCAACAGGCTCTCGTAAGCATTTACGCGCGCCTGTCCCTTCGCGTGACGCGCCTTGGGCGACATGCGAATCCATTCAAGCTCGCGCTGTAAAGTCTTCTGTCTCTCACTCTCAGACTTTTCTTCTCGCCTGAGCCGTTCCTGTTTCTGTTCGAGCCAGCTCGTGTAATTCCCTTTCCAGGGAATGCCCGCGCCGCGATCCAGTTCCAGAATCCAACCCGCCACGTTGTCGAGGAAATATCTGTCGTGCGTGACCGCGATGATCGTGCCCGCATAACTCTGCAAATGATGCTCGAGCCAGGCGACCGATTCAGCATCAAGATGATTAGTCGGTTCGTCGAGCAGAAGGATGTCCGGCTTTTGCAGCAGCAGGCGACAAAGCGCGACGCGTCGACGCTCGCCACCAGACAAGACTTTCACTAGTGCTTCTTGTGGTGGACAGCGCAGCGCATCCATGGCCATCTCGAGCCGCGAATCCAGATCCCAGGCATCGAGATGATCCAGCTTCTCCTGCACCTCGCCCTGCCGCACTAACAACTTGTCCATGTCCTCGTCGGACATCTCTTCGCCGAACTTCGCATTAATCTCATCAAATTCTTTTAATAGCGCGACGGTTTCTTTGACAGCTTCTTCGACCACTTCACGCACCGTTCGTGAATCATCAATCAACGGTTCCTGTTCGAGATAGCCGACGGTAAACCCCGGCGAGATCACGGTCTCGCCCAGATGGTCTTTGTCGACGCCGGCGAGGATGCGCAGCAGAGAAGACTTGCCCGAGCCGTTGAGCCCGATGACACCAATCTTCGCGCCATAGAAATAGGAAAGATAGATGTCTTTGAGGACGGCCTTCTTGTCATAGAACTTACTGACACCGACCATGGAATAAATGACTTTGTTTTCAGTGCTCATATTTTTTTAATCAACAGATTACACAGATTCTACGAAGAAGGAAAAAGAGCAGGGGCGGCGAGCCTAACGCAGTGTTCTTTACCAAGCTTTAGATCTCTGTCGTCTGAGGACGGCCTCTACATCCCGAGCCGACGGTTTGAACATACGTGGTACCGTGGTTTTGACGGGTGCCGCAATCCGCGAATTGTCTTTGCGGAGATAGTCCAGGATTAGAACGGACTGCCAGTCGCTCTCGCCCTGGCCATTTGATCATCTGCCTTTTCCTGCTCACCCATTTGTTGATAACAAAAAACCAATTGGAAACGGGCAGATACATCGGTTGGATCGAGTTCAATCGACTTTTCGAGGTACTGAGCGGCCTTCTGGTAACGCTCGTGTTTGGATTCAACAATACCGGCAAGCTTGAGGGTAAACGGGTCAAACGGGTAGAGTGCCAGCAACCGTTCGGATTCTTCGGTTGCATCGTCCAGGCGATTCTGACTGAGGAGGTGTCCGATGAGTGTTTGTCGAGCAACGGGATCGTCTGGATGCATGAGCAGTGACTCTCTCAATCGGGCCTCAACTTCATTGACTCTTCCGGTAACCGTCAGAGTGAGAAAATCATCCGCCTTCAAATCAACCATGAGATCCGCTGACTGAAAATCCCCCGTGCGTTCACGCAACTCTCGGATCAAACGCTCGACTGAAGGATCAGACTTACCGGCGTACCCTGGCTGATCACTGTCGAGCGGAATCTTCCAGGCAAGACATCGGGATTCAGGTTCAACCTGAAGGTTTCGCCGCAACGCCAGATATTTGAGGAAGTTGGTTGCTTGGTCGCCAGGCTCGATCGGCTCGAGCATTTTCTCCGCGCAGATGTTCTTGATTTGTTCCAGCTGTGCGTCATCGTTCGGCCAGATTGCCAGGTATGCAACGTATGAGGAAACGTTCATTAGGGTCAGCCCCAGACGTTCGTTGGCTTGCGAAAGAGTCCGGGCGAGGTCAGGCCGATCCAGTCGCGCAACTGGGCGCTTTTTCCCGCACGCCCGGCAATTCAAAGACTCTCCCTGCTCCCGGTTCGTCAACAATATCTGGTTACAGGCCGAACACTGCGCAAAGTAGAGCGGCATTGAACGCATGGAAGCGTTGCTTATTTGATGGACTATATTCCGCTTGACAGTTCGCCACGACTCGACCAACTCATCCAGATACGTTTCACTGGACAAGTCGCCATAGAAGTCGACCGCCACGGTGTTGGACGGAAAGTAGACTTTGGTGTTTACAAACGGCAGCGAGAAATCCGAGCCGGGTGGTTGAGCGGTTGCAGACTTGCGGCTCCTTCCCAGCGATTTAAATAGATGGGCCAGGTTCTTGCCTATCCCTCTCTTTTCTTGCCAGGAGGGCTCTGACGTCGGCGTTGTAGTTGGAAAAGATTCCGGACTCTTCTGACGGTCAGGTGTGAGTTCTTGCAACGAGCCATCCGGTTTGATGAAACGGCCTAACATTGCAACTGCTTCTTTGACCATATCATCCTTGAATTTCTCCTCTCCGCCTTGCTGACCCAGATTATCCAGCAGCCCGGAAGCGTCCCGCATATTGCCGAGAATCATATTGACCACCCAGGTTCGCTTCCACCACTCGGGGCTGTGGTAACCTTGTTCATAAACTAAATCAAGCGCCGCCAACGCTTCCCGAAACATTCCAAAGTGATCCATCAGCTCAGCCGCCAAAGAAAGGCGCGCAATACTCAGACTTGCATCGAGGTTGAGTGCTCGCTGAAAACTCTTCACTGCTTGCTCATGCTGCCCCGTAGCGCTTTGTGCCTGTCCCAGATTTGTCCATATCGCAGCCACGTTCGGATGCTCCATAACGACCGACTGAAGCAGCTTCCTGGCGTCCTCGGGCTTGTTCCCTTCAAGATAAACTGTAGCTAGATTGGTTGCGATCTTCGGGTATTCATCGTCGGGCGTAACGGGCAACAGATCCTTATAGATTTTCTCGGCCTCATCGAAGCGCTTTAGTCGTTTCAGGTTCAGAGCAATTTCGCTGTAGCAATGGCGTCGGATATCGTCTTGCGGGTCATGCGACAGTATTTCCTCAAAGCACGCTAAGGATTCTTCAGGCCGCTCGGCGAGTGAAAGGGCCGTCCCCTTGATGATTTTGAGATCGTCACTAAACACATCCGAGTCAATCGATTCAAACTCCTTCAGAAGTTCTTCGATCTGACCGAGCTCGAGCATAGCGCGCAGCCTGTGTTTCAGTGATAAGTCTCCTTCGACTTCGGTGCGTGATGAACTTAACCAAGCCGCCTCCATCAGGATCCTGGCGACCAATTCACGGTTGTTTCGATCGCCAATGGCTGCGGTGAGGCGATTGAGGTCTACCATCTCCTGCGGTCGCTGCTCCGGATCGGCGGCCATGCATCTCAAAGCTAGCTGCATAAGTTCGCCCGCCATCCCACCAGTCAGAAAACCCTTTGGGAGTTTCCGTTCGGTCTGGCTATGTACTTTCTGCCATGACTCCGACGTTGAAGCGTTGAATGGAAGGCAGTTCGTCAACATCTCATAAAGCGTAACGCCCATTGAATATATGTCGGTCTTCACCGAAGCGTGGACGTCAGCCCTCCAGAGTTCCGGGGCTGAATAGGCAAACGTGCCAGTGAGCTTCCGTCGCTGGGCCTGGCCTTTTTGTTCGGCTTGCGCTAGTCCGAAGTCTGATATGAAGGCATTGCCATGGATTAGCAAAAGATTACTCGGCTTAATGTCACCATGCACCAATCCCGGCACTTCCTTGTGCGCCAGAACCAGCGCCATTACCATCTGAAAAAAGTACCGAAACGTTTCTTCGGCCGGTAAGCCCTTACCTTGAAGCCGCAACAGATCGGCAACTGACACCACCCCATTCGGACCGGGCTGCACGGGCAGCATTACCACGTAATACTGGCCCTCTATAGTCTCCAAACCCAGAGCGGGCAGAATGTAAGGGAGATGACTTAATCGCATCCAGATGGTGACTTCGTCACGGAAAGCATTCTGGCTGGCAAGGTTGAACATCCGACTCTTGTGATATGTCTTCAGAGCAATCTCGGGATCGCTTGACTCTTCCCCTGAGACTGTACAGAGATAAACGACACCCATCCCCCCGCTTTTCGTTTCAAGCACACGGTAGCGTGCGCCGGAGGATGCCTTAAGAACAGTGCCGCGCGCCGCTCCCTCAGTAGAGCCTGCCCCCGCTGACTGTCCCGGAGAGGAAGCGAACGGATCACCCTGGGTCTTGTTGTTGCTCATAATTGCCACTCAATCAAAAAATAGGAGGAGTGCGCCCGACCTGGCTGAGGGAGGCGCTATGGGTAACTGTGTAATCCTGAATGCGAGAGAAGGATCCGCCTCCAAAACTGTCGTCGATGTAGGTTTGCAAACTCTGAACTGTTCCCGAGCGCGAATCGAGAAGTGCGAGTAATAAATACTTCTCATTAGCCACAGGGTACCCGGACGAGAGTGCGCGTCGTTTGGCATCGCGCACGATTTCATGCCGATCCCATTCAAACCGCTCGTATTGCATCCCCGCTTCATGGGCAGGGTGTTCTTTGTTAATAAAGCTGTAGAGTCTTTTTCTCATCTGAGCCGCTAAGCCTGCTTCGAGAACGTCGAAGCATTCAGTGGCGAAGTTGTTATTAAGGGCCAATAGGCTGTGAAGCATGTGCGCCGAACGGTACGGCAGGTTGTTTCTTTCGCACGTCTGCCGCCCAACTTCCAACACCGCTAGCAGTCTGGGTGAGATCGGGATCCCCGTTATCCAACGGTCGATTATCTGCTGGCCGTCGGATTGAAGTTCATTGGCGACTTCCAACAGCGTTTCTTCGATCGCTTCGGTCCCGGCGCTCTTCACCGACTCGACGAGCTGCTTCCAAAAACGCTCTACGCTCTCAGGGTCGTCATATCCCGGCGTCGCTTCAATACGATCGGAATGGCCCTTCAAGTCCTTCAGCGCGTATGATTTCAACAAGCGACTCAGGGAGGCCCATGCGATCAAGCGTTGGGCTGGTTGCATCAACCTCAGCTGTCCCTTGAGTGCATCCCCAACCGCGCGCACAATCTCTTGCGCATCCGCTGCCCAGTTGGGCTCCTCCTTAGCTTCAAGGCTCTGCGCCAGCACCTCAAGGACAATCGGTGTTACGGCGACAGGCGGGGCCTGGTCAAATATCGCACCGTCGGTCCGCCGTTCAATTCCCACCTCTAAGGCTTTGACCAAGCGGTCCCTGCCATCCTCTTCAAATAGGTTGACCCACTGAAAACCTCTTAGCTCCTCGGGCGTCTCGCAATCATCTAGCCGGACGGGGATTAAGTAAATATCTTCCTCCAACTTCTCCTGCCAGAGATCCAAGCCCCTTCTTATCTCCCTTTGCAGAAATCCTCTCTTCTTTACTGAACGCGTCGAGCAACAAAATACGAAAAAATCTGCGTTGTGAATTGCTTCTTGAATTGCGCGTTCATAACGCTCTCCCCCAATCAAATCATTCACATCCATCCACGGTTCGTACCCGGCGTCGCACAAGCTTTGATAAAGTTCCTCTACCTTCTCCTGATCTTCTCGGGCATAGCTGAGGAAAACTCTGGCTTTCGGGCGAGCACCCACAGACAATTTGCCGACGGTCCTAATTTCAGCCAGGCCCAGCAAAAGAGAGCTCCCGACCTCTCGCCAGCTAAGATATCTGTCCATAACCAATGTTCGAGCTTTCAAGTTGATATGTATTACTAAAACCGCGCATGGCCGAGAGTACACGTTTGATGAGTTATGGTGATGCCCTTGGGAGTCGCATTCGGCAATCGTCGCCCGAGGCGCTTTGTATCATGGTTGGCGTGAGGCTAGCAACGAATTCTGCGAAAAGTTCTCGACGCGTAGCGTCGGAGTGACTTTAGCCCGGCGTTTCAACGCCGGGATCAGCGTCAACGACGATGACATCGTCGCGTCAGCGACGACTGAAGCATCAACCGTCGCTACGCGACGGCTGGGCGATGGCGTCATCTTTCCCGGCCTTAAAAGGCCGGGCTAAATTCATTCGTCGCTCTGCGACGAAAACCAGTACAGAACCGCGAGCTGTAGCGAGCGGGTTAAGGGCGCAAGTTACGCTTCAGTCTGAATCGAGAACGCTTCTAGTCGATGCTAACAGTTGAATCTTTATCCCGCTCCCTACCGGTCGCGGTTCTGTACCGGATGGCCGAGCCACGACGGGGAACCGACCCGCTTCTTTTATCCTGATTTCTTATCTGTGTTATCCGCGTCAAATAAGACCCGATCGCAACCACCACCGAATTGAGTGTTGGATCCGGTCGCTACCGCTCCCGGTTCTGTACCGAGGTCACTTCCTCGCGAGGCATTCAGTCAACTCGGGCGTTTTGGTGAAGCCGCAGTTGCCGTCACGCTGACGTTCGCACGTTGCTTTCTGATAACAGGCGTACTCTGGTCGAAACTCGCAGGTGGTAATCACGGTATGATCTGAACAGACCTGACTCGAACAGCCGGTCTTGATGCACGGCTTCATCGAGCCTGTGTCCGGCTTCATGGAGCCCGTGTCTGGCTTTATCGAGCCACTGTCCGTTTTGTTCCGAACGAAAACTTGCGTCGTCTTTAGTGCGGACGATCTGCCTCCCGGGCCGGTCACCGCTACGTTGCGGCCGGTGACGATCACGCCGTCGGGCCCGGTCATCGCCGCGTATACGACGGCTGCATTGTTCTGTCCCAGTCCCGCGCCTTCGAGGTTAACCCCGGCAATGTTCCGGCTGAGGCTCGAGTTCAGGTCGGCCTCGTGATGCGTCGGACAGGGAAAGGTGATGCACCGAATTCCGCGATCGCGTACGAGATAAAAAGTTCCGACCGGCCGGCTATCGCCAATCGACTTCCACGACTCACTCACGCGCAACTCACCGAGATTGCCGAATCTTCCGTAATGCCTGGGAACGATTGTGCCGCGCACGAGCAGATCGTCGCTATCGTTCTGTGGCTGAGCATTCCAGCCGATTTCCGCGACATAGCACTCGCTCATGAAGCGTCCGTCGGCGCAGCGAGTTGACGACCTATTGACGCGCTTGACGAAGTAACCGCCGCACAAAGGCGAGACGCACCGGCGCAGGTCGCGCCGCACGCTGTAGAAAGTCGAGGTGGAGCTTATTGGATCGGGTGAAACTGAAAGCGATTCAGACGTACCACCGTTAGTGACTCGCGGCTTCTCTGAATCGCCGATTATCACCCTCGGACTTGCGCCGCTGGACCAGGTCAAAGCAGTAAATGCCGCAGCCAGGGCAACCGCGCGAATGTATTTGAGCTTGAGCATGGCCGCTAACCTCGTTTCTTATCGGGCCGCGGAAGGAAACCGGTTTGCTGTTTGGGGTCTTTGGGGGAACTGGAGTTATGTTCGTGACCGGGCTTGGCCCGTTCCAATTGGTCTTTCTTTATCTTTTCCTGCAGACGCTTTTTCGCACGCTTATTCATGAGGAGATTATACCGTAGAAGAAATCCATCGTCCGCCTTGCGGAGTCACCCCGGTTGTTACGCCGACGAGTCGGGTAGCTGTGCCCGAAGCCCCGCACGACTGGCGTCTACTCTTTTGCTTCAAGAAATATGGTCCAACGCTGGATCGACTTGATCTCCAGAACTCCCGACTTGCTCCAGGGATCATTCTTCAGCATTGAGCGAACTGTCGCTTCGTCCGCGGCATCAATCACCAGCAACGCGTCCTCGCCGTCACCTTCACCAAGCGGACCACCGAGCATGATGAAGCCGTCAGCGGTCAGCTTATCCATAAACGCGGCATGCTCATCCCACTGCGCTTGAGCCCGTCTAAGCCTGGTTGGATCCCACAGGGCGCCTTTTGCTTGCAGGACGACAAATCGAGTTTTCATCTACTTGGGCTTTGCTCTTCTCGAAATCCGCCGGCTATCCTTGCGGCCTACCTTGCGCCCCTTTGCCGCAGCGCGAGCGCGGGGTTTTTTCACTCTTCGGACAGCCCTCTTAGCAGTACGCGCACTGGTCTTTTTGCCAGAACCAGGGCGAACGCTCTTTAGCTTTCGCGTGCGCGACTTTTTGGAAGTTCGTTTTGCAGATTTCTTAGCAACGAGTTTGCCGGATCTTTTGGCAACGCGTTTTCTCACGATCCTGGCAATCTCGCGAGCCACTTCGGTCAGCACCTTATCGATCTTTCCATGATCCGAGACCGGTTTTGCGCCATCGGGTCTGATCTGCATTCGCTTGAGCCAACGCACTTCTTCCCACAAGCAGTACTTAATCAGCAGCGGATAGATCGTCATGCCATCCGATTCATGTCGCCTAAATAGCTTGGGTATTTCTTTCTTCTGAATAAAGTCGGAGTTCAGGAAGGGCGTCGAAATCAGCAACAGCGCGATTCGAGCGCGACCCATCGCATCGTTGATTTTGGCCCGCCAGTTCTCTCCCGCGTCGAGCTTCTGGTCGTCCCAAATATCGATCAGGCTCTTGCGGGAAAGAACGCCCAGGTTCGAAACTACCTTTACGCGCCAGGGGTTATCCTCGTGCGCATAGCTAATGAAGAGTTTCGTTCGAGCCATGACGATCGGGATGATGCGTTAGCTACGGGAAATGTGTCTCGAGATACGGATCATTTCCGCATCAGTACGAGCTCAACTCTGAGTCTCGCATCCTTCGCAAAAAAGATAGCCTGGAGCCGGGAGTCTGATGGCTTGAGTCACTCGACTCGCAGACAGAAACGTCGCTTGAGGCGCCTTGTATCACGGTTTGTGACGGGCTGTCGAGAGGATTGCACGAAGCTACTTCGGACTGACCGCGACGCCGAACAAGATCAAAGTAAGTCTATGGGGCTTGCTGCTTCTTCTTTTTCACGGCCGCTTTGATCAACTTTTTCAGCGTGGGGAGGTCGATGTCAGACAGGCGCTTGATATACAAGCACCCTTTCCCGAGGCTGTGCTTGCCGAGTTTCTTCTGGATCTCAGTATCGGTAAGACCGGCCAAACCGTATAGCGTTAGATTCTGTTTGCGCGGCGAAAAGGCGATAAGCGGCCAATCACCTTCGCGTCCGCTGGCATATTTGTAGTGTTGGCTGCCAAAGCCCACGATGGCCGCTCCCCACATCTGCGGCTCAGTGCTCGTCGCTTCCTTCATCAATTTTGTGATCGTCAAACAGTCCTCGCGCACCTGGAGATCGGGAAGGCTTTTGATAAAGCTCTCGACACTTTGTTTGGTCGGTTTGGTTTTTGCTTCGGCCATTTATGACTCCTTAGTCTTACTGCTCACTGCTCACTGCTCACTGCTCACTGCTTACTGCTTACTGCTTACTGCTCAAAGTGGTACCAGTTCCGTAGTCGTGTCGCGGCGCTTTTTGTTCTTAAAGCCGCGCACAAAATGGAGCGAGCCCGGCGTGTTGTATTTTTCGCGATAAGCACGGTCAACAGCCGTCTTCAGGCGTTCGCTGCGCGTGAAGACTGCGCGCACGCGAATCTCGCGAAGGTTTACTACAATCACTCCACGGGGCTCTTCGAGAAACGTACGATACCAACTGCGCGGCTTAAGGCTCCAGGAGCGCACAAACACTCGCCCTTCGACCACCACCGCCCAGATGCCGATGACGCGATGCGGCTTCGTGCCCGCGCGGATGCCCAGGATCTTTCCGTCGCGAATCGCTGCGGCGATGCCTTTCGGAAAACGTCGTTTGGTTTTCATCGGCGTCCAAATTCACCGTTTCCCAACCCAGCGAGAGAAATCGGTCGCCCTCCTTCATCCGAAAGAATTAGCCGCGAATTCTCGCGGATACATTCCGATTAGGCAAGGAAAAAGTACTCCGCGGTTGTTAACGCATAAGATGTGTGGTAAAAGTTAACACCCCCGAAAACAGCTACTCAACCACGTTTGTATAATCTCAAGAAAGATAAGGACATCTTAATGAAAAAGACAGTGTTACTCTGCGGCTTGACCGCATTATTGCTCATGGTTGGAGCTTGCTCGACCGCCACCAATACCAACACGGCTGCAAACGCCAACACCGCCACCACAATGGCGACCCCGGCTCCGACGACCGCGCCAAACACGGCCGTATCACCCGCTTCGACATCCGCGGCGCAGGATTTCACTCTGGTCAATGAGACGGGTGTGGAAATCGACAAAGTGTTTATCTCTCCGCATGACAAGGACGACTGGGAAGAAGACATCCTCGGACAGGACACTTTGGCCACGGGCAAAAGCGTCGACATCAAGTTTCATCGCGCCGAAACCGCGCCGATCTGGGACTTAAGAATTGAAGACAGCAAGGGCAATGGTATCGAGTGGGAAAATCTCAACCTGCTGGAAATATCCAAACTGACCCTTTACTACAAAGACGGCAAGGGCACAGCCAAGGTCGAATAGCCCGAGCCTCAGAACTTGAAACCAAATTCGGCCGTTCCCTGCAACCACCTGTGGGGAACGGTCTTGATCTCTCAGCCTTAACTCGATCTACTTCCTTGAAAGATTGCGATGGTCGACCATCAAGCAACGATCCTGCACCACCTTGATGCCGGCTCTCGCGAGTGCCTCGGCAACCGCGTCATGACTGATGCCTAATTGCATCCACACGGCCCTTGGTTTCTTCGCGAGCATGTCATCCAGATGTGCCGGAACATCCTGAGGCCGGCGAAAGACATTTACCAAATCAACCTCTGTGGGTATGTCCACCAGCTTGCGATAGACAATCTGTCCGAGGATTTGTGTAGCCTCCGGATAGTAGACTGGGACCGGAATGACCTGGAACCCGGCTGCGTGGAGATACCTGGGCACGTAGAAAGCCGGCTGGCCGGGCTGCAACTCGGTTTTAATCCCGAGGACGGCAATGGTTTTGGTGTCCGCGAGCAATTGACGCATGCCCTCGGTGTCAGTGATCAAGTTGTCCTGCCAATCCATTTCATTACCTGCGCACAGCTCTATTAGATGAGGATATGTATCGATGAAGACTCTCCACAACTCTTAAGCTAAGGCGCCGTGACTTCGCCTAAGAAGCAGCCAATTTCGCTGAAGAGTGATGTGAGGAATCTGATCTGTTCTAAGACTTAGGCTTTGCGTAGCCTTTGTCGGCCAGCTCTCTTGCCTTAAGGTTCGGGTTGGGCTTTCCTTTCACTTCGACAGTTTCATTAATGTGCTCGTAACCCTTGAGCCCCATGACCATTAACGACTCACCGGTGATTTTGCCGCCCATGGCACATTCATTGTCGCCGGCGTACTCGTAAACTCGCATAATGATCGCGAACGGTTTGCCGTTGGCCATGCGCCATTCCACGGTTTTCTGTTTCCAGTCTACTGCCTGCATTCCGAGCGAAATACTCTCTTCGCCTTTCTCAAGACTGAAGCTCGAAGCACACGCCGAATAAGAGATGTAGACATAGTACCCGCCAGGACCCTTACACCTGGTCGGAATGTCAGAGCCTTGCTCTTCCGCTTCCTTCTCTTCTTTCTTAGTCATGCCGCTGCCACACTTGGTCAGGGCGGTATAGGCGCTCGAAAACCGGGGCGTGGCCTGGCTTGAGACCATCTCTGGCCTGGTCAACGCGGGCGCGAACCGAATAGAAGCGGTAATACTCTTCGCCGTAGAGCTGAAGCTGTGGGCGCCGGCCAGTGAAAGTGCCACCAGCGCCGTAGCTGTTAGCAGGATCGGGATTTTCAACCTAACTTTCTCCTTTGTAATCATAACTCACTTCGCAGAGGCCGCACGGGTGTTGATCTCGACGCGAGAATCACCTTCGGCGTCATTTCAGCTGCCGACAAAACTCCAGCTTTACGTGGAAGACTGTAGTGCAGCTGGTTAGCACCTCGTCCAGGCCAGACTTTTCACACTGCTTCCGTTCCCACTCGCTATCCTGAAACTTCAAAACGGGTGGGACACCGTCGCAAAAGCCTGGCGTCGGGCTGGCTGATTTCAAGCACTCGCCGACGAATGCCTCGTTACTCATAGAGCCGTGAATATCCAGGAGCCTGATTCCCTTCGAGCGCTGAAGTCCCTCTTTCAAGCACCCGGCCTGATCCGCCGTCTTTCCGAATTCTCGTCCTTCGATCTGCTTAGCTTGGTACTCGGCTGTTTTCTCTCCGCGTGACACGTAGTAAACAAGGCCGACGACGGCTGCGATGCAGACGATCCCCATGAACCCGACCACGATCAGGACACCGACAATCCACTTGGTTGTATGAGTCATGTCACCTCGTCAAGTTTTAATGCCGACAGCTGCCATGATCGACAGCATTATTTTAATGTAGCTGCGGTGGGGTGCCTCGGCTCGTACAGACCAAGTTTGCCTCCACTGGGAAGCGAAATCGTGGTGAGCAATCCCCAGCGCGGTTCCTGCACCTCAGAACATTCAATTCCCTTTTCGGCCAGCGCGGAAATCTCAGCTTTCAAATCGTCGCACATCAGATAGAGTTCGTGCGTGTTGTTTTCCTCGCCCGGGTGAAACGCAGCTTCCGATGGCGGCAGCGCGAAGATCAACCAGCCATGCCCGGCATCGACAGAAGGAAAGCCAAGGACGTCTTTGAAAAACGAGCGATCAGCTTCGGCATCCTTGCTGTAGATGATTATGTGTGCGCCATTGATCATGAATGTTCCCCCTCACCATGCAACCGCATATCTCCCTCGCCGCGGATCGGCGCCGCCGGAGATCACTCCTGACTTCACGTCGTAAATGATCACTGTCGGCGAAGAGCCCGTGCCCCAGTCCGATTGAATTTTCAGCTTGTGACCGCGCGAACCAAGTTGGTGAATCACATTCGCGGGGATGCGTGACTCGACGTTAAGCACACCGGCGAGGAACTCGTGATTGTCGAACGAGCTTACGTAGTGCTGAGTATCAAAGCGCGGAGCTTCGACGGCTTCCTGCGCGTTCATGCCGAACTCGATCACGTTCAGCAGCACTTGCAGCAGAGCCTGATCCTGATTGTCGCCGCCCGGAGTCGAGAGAATCATGAATGGCTGACCATCTTTAAGAATCAGTGTCGGGGTCAGAGTAATCCGCGGACGCTTGCCCGGCGCCACGACGTTTGGACTGTTCGGATCGGTCAAGGCCGATTGCAGGCGCTGGCCCATCAGGACGCCGGTGTCGCCGGCTACGACGGCGGGCAGCCACGCGCCGCTCGGCGTAGCGCTGAACATGTTGCCGTCTTTGTCGATCACGTTGACGCAGGTCGTGTCATTTGCTTTCTCGATTTCCGGAACCGGAGCGGTGTTGTAGGAAATTGTGCTCGCGTTGGCTAACAACGGCTTCATATTATTTGGATCGCCCGGGCGCTGAGCGAGAGAAGCCTTCTGCTCGTCGATCAAAGAGCGCCGCAACGCGGCATAATTCTTGGCGAGCAACTCCTGCGTAGGAATTTTTACAAAATTCGGATCGCCATAGAAACGATCACGGTCGGCAAAACCCAGTTTCAACGCTTCCGTGACCGTGTGAATGTACTCCGAAGAGTTTTGGCCCATCTTCTTCAAATCGTAGCCTTCGAGCAGATTCAGCACTTCGATCATCATTGGGCCCTGCGCCCAAAATCCGGTCTTGTAGATTTCATACCCCCGATATTCACCTTTTGCGGGCAGGCCGACCTTCGCGCGCCAGCCAGCCAGGTCAGCGGCGGCCAGCAAACCGCCGTGAGTCTGCATGTAATCGCCGATGCGTTTCCCGAGAGGACCGCGGTAGAAGAAATCACGAGCGGCCATCAAAGCCGCGTGCCGGCCGCGACCCGCGTTTCGTTTTTCAGCAGTTGCGATGGAGCGCAAAGTGCGGGCGAGGTCGGCTTGCACAAACACGTCCCCGACTTTTGGCACTTCGCCATTCGGTAAAAAGACACGCTTTGCGTCGGGCCATTGCGAAAAGATGGGCTGGCGCGTCTTGATGTATTGCACGCGCAGCTCGTCGATGGGAAAACCGTCGGCAAGTTCGATTGCCGGTTGCATTACTTCGCTGAGTGGCTTGGTGCCGAATTCATCGAGTGCGGTAACACACGCGTCGAGCACCGCGGGGACTGTCGCCGCCAAAGGCCCAGTCGAAGGAATCATGCCCGACCTGGCGCCGGTCATGGTTGGCATGTCCGCGCTTCCATTCGCAGCGCGCCGCGTCGCCGCCGAATCAGGAGCGGTGGCATTCGTGCCGGCACCGCCCAGTTGTTTGGCGCGATTGACAAAGAATTCTCGAGTCGCTTTCGCCGGCGCGGTACCCATGCCTTCAACCACCGCTACGTTCCGGCCTTTGAGTTTGATCAGGATGGGCACTTCACCGCCAAAGGCGAAATGCGAGAACTCAATTACCGAAGCGGCCAGAATCGTCGCCACACCCGCGTCGACGGCGTTTCCCCCACGCTGCAGAATTCGCATGCCCGCCTCAACCGACAGCGGATGTCCGCCGGCTACCACGCCGCGTCGACCACGCACGACCGGGCGAAAGGTGTCCGCCTGCGTAACCTGTAGGACGCTGCCCGAAACGGCCAGGATTGTTACGAACGAGAGACACGACAGGAACAACCGATGGGTCATCATCTCGATGAGTCCTCCGAGGTTAGCAGTAATACGAATGCGGACAGATTCTTATGCTTCTTTAGTCCCCGAGTCAACGCCAATATGTAGCGCAGATTGCCAGCCTGCCCGAGCCGGCGGTTTGCAATACGGAAAGGCCTTCACAAGTTCATCGCAATGTTTCTGCAACCCTTCGTCCCGCGGACGAGTTTAGTATGCGTTCATTCATTGATTCTCCTTGTGAGAACTGAGACTGAAGGGTAGGGCGCCGACTTTGGGGGAGGTCGGCGCCTTTGCTTTTCTGTGGTACCGCACCGCCTTGCACTTTGCCGCGTTCTGACGATAATCGCGGTTCCGGGTTTTCCTGATAATTAAGGCGAAAGTTCTCAAAATGACTCAAGCGAAGACTGCTCCCTGCGGCTCCTGGAAATCACCAATCACTTCCGACCTGATCGTAAAAGAATCCATCGGTCTGGGTCAGGTCAAGCTGGCCGGCGACGAAATCTATTGGATTGAGATGAGGCCGTCTGAGGGCGGCCGCCAGGTGATCGTGCGCCAATCGAGTGACGGCAGCACCACGGACGTAATCCCGCCGGGGTTCAACGCGCGCACACGCGTGCATGAGTATGGTGGCGGAGATTATGTCGCCCACGACGGCGTGGTTTACTTTTCCAATTTCGCCGACCAGCAACTCTATCGCCAGGCGGCCAATTCAGTTCCGCAACTGTTCACCGGGACAGACGACCGGGACGCTGGTGATAAGAGTCAGCCAACGGATTTGCGCTATGCAGATGCGGTGTTTGACTCGAAACGGAATCTTCTTGTCTGCGTTCGTGAGGATCATAGGCAAAAGGACCGCGAAGCCGTCAACGAGTTGGTAACTGTTTCAGGCGACACTGGGAACGTGAGCGTGTTGGTCTCAGGCAATGACTTTTTCTCCTCGCCGCGCCTCAGTCCGAACGGCTCGCATCTGGCATGGCTGACCTGGAACCATCCGAACATGCCTTGGGACCGCAGCGAACTTTGGGTCGCTGAATTAACCGCTGACGGCGGGATTGCCAATCCGCAGCTAATCGCGGGCGGGCCTGATGAATCGATTTTTCAACCAGAGTGGTCGCCTGACGGCACGCTTTATTTTGTTTCGGACCGCTCGGGCTGGTGGAACATCTACCGCGCCAGGGATTCAGATCCGGTCGAATGCGTTTGTGAAATAGAAGCGGAGTTCGGCGCGCCGCAATGGATATTCGGTTTGTCGACTTATGCGTTCGAATCGGCCGATCGAATCGTGTGCGCTTTTGTCGAGCGCGGTCTTTGGCACCTGGGAACCATCGACACTCAGACGAGAAAGCTCGAACGCATCGACACACCGTATACAGAGATTTCTTACGTTTGTGCCGCACCCGGCCGGGCGGTTTTTCGCGCCGGTTCACCAACGGCACCTTTCGCGATCATAGAGTTCGATCTGAACACGCGTGAAGCGACGGTTTTGCAGCGCCAAAGCAAAATCGAAATCGACTCGGATTATTATTCGCGCGCTCAGCCGATCGAGTTCCCTACCGAAAATGGTTTGACGGCACATGGCTTTTTCTATCCCGCACAGAATCCCGACTTTGCCGTGCCTGAGGGTGAACTGCCACCGCTGCTGGTGAGAAGCCACGGCGGACCGACCTCGGCCACGATCGCGGTCCTACTGCTGGGGATTCAATACTGGACCAGCCGCGGCATCGGTGTGCTGGATGTAAACTACGGCGGCAGCACCGGTTATGGCCGCGCGTATCGTGAAAGGTTGAACGGCAATTGGGGCGTCGTCGACGTTGACGATTGCGTTAATGGCGCAAAGTTCCTGGCTGATCTCGGCAGCGCCGATGCCAAACGTTCGATGATCGATGGCGGCAGCGCGGGCGGTTACACGACTCTGTGCGCGCTGACGTTTCGGGACTATTTCAAAGCTGGGGCCAGTCATTATGGAGTGAGCGACTTAGAGGCTTTGGATGAGGACACGCACAAATTCGAATCGCGGTATTCTCATAGCTTGATCGGGCCCTATCCGGAGCGCAAGGATCTCTACATCGAACGCTCGCCCGTTCATTTTGCCGAAAAACTTTCGTGTCCGGTGATTTTCTTTCAGGGACTGGAAGACAAAGTGGTGCCGCCCAATCAGGCCGAGATGATGGTGGAAGCCCTGCGCGCGAAGGGCGTGCCGGTGGCCTATGTGACTTTCGCGGGCGAGCAGCATGGTTTTCGCCGCGCGGAAAACATCAAACGATCTCTGGATGGCGAGTTCTATTTCTATGGAAGGGTCTTTGGATTTGATCCGGCCGATGAGATCGAGCCGGTGGTTATTGAGAATCTTTAGGAGTTAGTGTCAGAAGCCCGACCGTGAGGGAGGGCTACCTGCCCGACCGTGAAGGAGGGCTACCTGCCCGACACTCATTATAGAGGGACTTCGAACCGTTTGTAGTGACGACAAAGGTTGCCCTCGCTGACGGTCGGGCTTCTGACACCAAACGATGTTGTTGAAGATGTCGCAGATTCCAAGATACAGAATACCTTCTACTTGAATGGCGAAAATCGACCGCCTGGGCTGGGCGGATGGAATGTCATTCACGTCTTACGGTGTGCGCGTCGGCATCCGAGTTAACGATCCGGCGATTCTCGAGCAAGTGATACGCCGTTTGCCGCCGGGATCGCAACCGGCTGAACTGCGTGTCGTTGACCACTTGTATTCAGTTATTGGCAGCGAAGCTAAACCGGATGCCAAAGTGCGCCGTCTCAATTTGGCTTATTGGAACCTGCTCAGAGTGGCCCGCTCGCGTAGTTTCGAAGACGTGCTCAATGCTTTGGAATCTCACGTCCAGTTAACTGTCGCTGAGTTCGCGCCGCGCCGCATCTTTGTTCATGCTGGTGTTGTAGGGTGGAAGGATCGTGCGATCCTGATCCCGGGAGTCAGCCATAGCGGCAAGACAACGCTCGTCGATCTGCTGATTCGCGCCGGCGCTACCTATTACTCGGACGAGTACGCAGTCCTGGACGCACGCGGTCGAGTTCATCCCTTTCCCCGGGCGTTGGGGATTCGGTTTCCGAATTCTGGTGAGTCAAGAAAAGTGCGCGCCGAAGAGATCGGCGCCGAAGTCGGATCGAAACCGCTGCGGATTGGGCTGGTGGTCTCGACTAATTACAAAGACGGTGCGCGTTGGCGGCCTCGATCATTGTCGCGCGGCAAAGGCGTGCTGGAGTTGATGGCCAACACGGTTTCGGCGCGCTCCCAGCCGGAGTTGGCACTGACGGTTTTGCCCAGGGCGTTGCGGTCGGCGGAAATCCTAAAAGGCGTGCGCGGCGAGGCTAATGAAATAGTGGAATCGATTTTGGAGCGTGTGGCTTAGATACTAGCCACAAAAAGGCTCAAAAAGCACAAGACTAATTTGGTCGTTTTCCGTCTTGCGCCTTTTGTGCATTTTTGGGGCTAGCTCTGCTTACTGAATCGGCAGATCTGCCACCGTCGCCGGTCCGCCACCGTGATCTCCGGCGCGAACCACGCCGCTCTTATCCACAAAGAAGGACCGTTGTCCGGTCTTGCCATACTCGCGCGGCACAGCCACAACTTCGAACTCGTCGCCCATAACGGTTACATCAAACTTGTAACCGTACTTGTCAAAAATCTCAGCTGGAAAAAGCTTCGCTTCAACCAACTTGTCCATCGTACCGTAGCTGCCCTTGCCTATTTTTTCTTTGTAGTTGTGCTCAGCATCGACAATCATTTGTAGCGCACTGGCGGCGATCATCTCGTTCGCTTCCGGCGGTGGACTCTTCATCGCCGAAGACATTCCGGCAACCATCGTTATGATCAGGTTTTTGGGCAGGCGAATTTCGTGCTGAGTACCCAGGCCTTCATTTGACAGCGCATAAGTAATAGCCGAGGACGTCGGATCAAGCGCCAGGAGAAAATCGCGTATGTCCGACTCCATTGTGCTCGCGTGTTTGCGCACTTCCTCGTGATAGCCCTCCATCAGCGCGGGCGAAACATAGATCTCGCCCAGATTCTGTCGCGGCTCCCAGCGCCGTGAATTGCGAAACACACTATTAGAGGCCAGTGTTTGACGATTCAGATAAGCGTCAACCGCCCGCCGCACCGAAGCCGTCTCTGAAATCATCAGGAAATTGCCGACGAAAGCATACGCAAAGATTCCCGCGTAGTTCACGATTTCAACGTCTTCACGCCTTTCCGTCTGGGCCAGCAGGTTAGCTTCGCCGATGCCTAATCCGACCAGCACCTGGGGCATCAGCTTGCGCGCAGCATCGCGATCCCGGATGGCGACCAGGAGGATCGGCAGCAGATCTTCCGGCTTCTTCTCATCTTTGTTCCCTTCGGTTTTGGGCGAAGACCTTGCTGGGGCTTGAATACTGAACGGCCCGGCGGCCTGAAGAGTCTTAAGCGATCCGGCGAGCGCTAATTCATTCCCCAGTACCGGCAACAAATCTTCCTTAATCTTGAAGCCCGCCTTGCTTTCAAATTGCGCGAACGCGTCAGGCCCCGGCTCTCGTACACGGCTCCGCTCAGAGACAAGCACCCCGTTCTCATAAACCGTCGAGTGCGACACGTTATCCGCTTTCGCTTTGATCTCAGCCTGCTTACGCATGCCTTCATACGTCTGCTTGAAATCGATCGAAGCGCTTACGAAAAGCTCTGTGCTGTCGGGCAGCACCGAGGGAGCATCACTCATGGATGCCGGTCCTGAAATCAGTTGGGGAACGAACGGCAAAGGAACTTTCTTTGCCTCGGGCGGTTCGATCAGAATCGCGCGGATGACGTAATCGTTGTTGTCCAATGCCAGGGCAACACCGACAGCATCGGGCCATTGCGGTTGTCCCAAACCGATGAAGTCGAGCATGCTCCCAATCTGTGAAGACGCGACCATCGCCGCCTGCTGCTCGGTTGTCGGTGTGGGGGCCGGAGAAGGATCCCCAGCGACCAGAACTCCGGTTCGCCCCATCTGGATGGTGCCTTTCGCCGTGGTCCCCTCGGTTTGAGTCCCCGGCGGTACCGCCATGTCGGTTGATCGAATTTCGTTTTCGCTTTGCTGTTCCTTCTCTTTGATTCGTTGCGCGATCTCCTCTTCAGTAAGTTGGGGAATCGCCGGAGGCTTCGGCTTGGTCTTGTCTTCGAGCTGGACGTTAAAGAAAAGAAATAATGATTCCGTCGAGAAGCGATCGCGAGCGATGCGAAAGCTCTGATCCTCGGCGAGCGGCTTGCTGGACGCTGGATGAAGCTTTTCAAACTTGAAAGGCTTGTCGCTGATAAAGACCAGATTGCCGGAATGTGAAAGTACGAATGCCGGACGTGTGACCGGAGGTTCCGGGGAGGCCGCGGGAACCGCGGGAGTTTCCGTCCTGGTCTGGGGCGACGCGGTTGGCTGAGTTGAGTCGGCTGGTTTTGTTTGCGCCGGTTGAGAAGGTTTTTCCTCGGGCGTGGCTACCGGCACGGGCGGAAGTACCCCAGGCAGAAACGTCTCGAGCTTCGGCGCAAACTTCGCGGCCTCTTCCGTCGTCGGAAATTCGATCGCCACGAACGCGTCAGGAATTCCCGTTCGCGCGGGCCAGGTCGCAAACAACAAGCGGGTTGTGGCCAGAGCCTCGGCATTTCCTTTCAAAAACTTGACGATTGATTTGAACTCTTTCCCGGGATCGGCGAGTTTAATAATTGGTTCAATGATATCTCCGGCGCCACCGGTACTCATCAGTTGACCGACATTGCGCACCTCGCCGTACAGTTTGTAGCTGTCGACACTCAACAAATCTTCAAAAGTCGGGGCGGCTGGCGGGGGTGCGGCCTCGCGCCGCGCCGGCGGTCTAGCTGGAGTCGCCGGGCGTTGCGCGCAGAGCGGCGCAGCGAAGACAATTACCGCGACCAGGAGCGACAGGAATTTGGTGACACCAGTTGAGAGATCGGCGGAGGAGGAACGTACTTTCATAACCGGACACCTCGCAAAAATCGTTCGGCTCGGGCCTCAGCATAGCAGATCGACTGGCGAGCCGAAACCAAATCAGTCTCTTAAACCAGTTACGATCGGCGCCAGGCTGTGTTCCCAGGAACTTTGTCGCCCGAGTGGTCATATGTTTTCGCCTTTCAAGCGACTAATAGTCTGACACGGGGCAAATATCTCGTCAGTCCCGCCTGGTCACAAGCAGGTTATTGACCGCCTCAGGAAGTACTTTCAGCCGCGAGGGATTGAACTATGCGAGCGATCAAACTGTCGATGGCTTCCCTGATCTGCGTGCTTTGCGTGCTGCTGTTTGGCCATCGGGCCTTTCAGAGTTTCACGGTAAGCGGGCAAGGCGCACTCGCCGCCCCCACCAATGTTGCCGCGACGGACAACGCGTATGCCAACAAGGTGGGAATCACCTGGGACACGATTCGCGGCGCCACGCTTTACCGAGTTTTCCGCAACGCCTCGAATAACTCTGCCGCCGCCGTTAGTGTGGGAACGACGGCCGAGGGATCATTCTTTGATACGACGGGCGCGCCCGGCCAGACTTTCTTCTATTGGGTTCGCGCAGAAAGCTCGAGCCTCGTCAGTAGTCTTAGTACACCCGATCAGGGTACGCGGACCGGCACCGCCATCGTTGGACCAATAGCGCCCCTTAATCCGCCGCCCGCTCCGCCCGGAAATCCCGTAACGGCAACCAAGGCCTACCTCGGCAAGACTCTCTTTTGGGAAGAGCAACTTTCTTCGACGCGCACCGTATCCTGCGGCACCTGTCACTTTTCCACTAATGGAGGATCTGACTCGCGTGCTTTCGTCAACAGTACGCGCTCGAGAAATCCGGGAGCCGATGGCGTGTTCGGTACCGCCGACGATGTATTTGCGTCGCCCGGCGTGATCAGCAATAACGCCGATGGCACCTATAGTCTTTCACCGGTTTATGGAATTCGCGAACAGGTCACCGGCCGCAAGTCCCGTTCGTACATCGATGCCGGATATTCGAATTCACTCTTTTGGGACGGGAGAGCCACGTCGGTTTTCATTGATCCAATTGGTGGTGGTGTTATCTTGCAGAACGGCGCCGCGCTGGAAAGCCAGGCACTCGGCCCGCCGGTCAGCTCCGCAGAGATGGCACATTCAGGGCGCTCGTGGAATGACGTTGCGGTGCGTATCTCGTCAGTGGCGCCGCTCGCGCTCTCGCCTTCGGTTCCTGATGGCTTGAGAACCTGGATCGGTGGTCGCGGTTATGCCGAGTTGTTTGAAGAAGCATTCGGCACGCCTGAGATTACACCGGCGCGAATCGCCATGGCGATAGCCACCTTTGAGCGGACACTTTATTCAGACCAGACGCCTTTTGATCAGACTGTGGCGCAAATCACTCAGCTCAGTGCGGCTGAGCAGCGCGGCCGGGGTGTGTTCAATCAATCAGGATGTAATGTCTGTCACGCCGGAAGTCTTTTCAGTGACAATCAGTTTCATAACATTGGCGTGCGCCCACAGACAGAAGACACCGGCCGCTTTCAGGTTACCGGCAATACCAACAACATGGGAGAGTTTCGCACGCCGAGTTTGCGCAATGTCGCCTTGCGCGGCCCCTACATGCACAACGGCCATTTCGCAACGCTTGAAGAGGTGGTCGAGTTTTACAACCGCGGGGGCGATTTCGACGCTCCCAATATCAATCACAACCTGATTCGTCCGCTTAATCTTTCCGCACCGCAAAAGGCCGACCTCGTTGCTTTTCTCAGAAACCCTCTGACGGATCCCCGTGTGCTGGCGGGTTCTGCTCCATTTGATCGGCCCACACTTTACAGGGAATCTAATCGCGTTCCGCAAATCAGCGGCGCGGGCACGCCGGGAACGGGCGGAAATACTCCCCAGGTCACTGCCATTGCGCCTCCGCTAGTGGGTAATCCAGGTTTTGCGGTGTCGGTTTCGAATGCCCTTGGAGGCTCTCAGGCAGTCCTGGTGATCGACGGTCAAGATCCGGGTCCGGGACCCAATGTTCCCGCGACAGGATCATTCGCCCGGATCAATGTGAAGCTTTCCGGAAGCGGCGCGGGTCAGGGCTTTCAATCTGTCAGCTTGCTGATTCCCAATAACTCAACGCTGGCCGGCTCAAGCTTTTTCGGCCGCTGGTTTGTAACCGATCCAAATGCGCCCGGTGGTGTGGCTGTCACTCCGGCGTTCAAGTTCACCGTTTTCGGTGAGTCGACATCAAACCGGAATGCCATTGACGACGGCGAGTTTTTTATCACACAGCAATATAAGGATTTTCTGCAGCGTCTTCCGGATGCGGGAGTAGACGGTATTAGCGGGACAGGCGACGATCCCCTCAAGTTCTATCTGGACATCCTTAACGGCTGTAACTCGAGTGATGCCGAGTGCATCAGGTACACGCGCGGTGCCCTTTCAGCAAATTTCTTCCGCTCTCCGGAGTTTCAGCGCAAAGGTTCATACGTAATGTACTTGTACATGGTCTCGCTCGGGCAAAGACCAGTTACGCCGGCTGAGCTAAGTAATCCGAACAAGATTGACCGGCCTCACTACGCCGAGTTCATGGCTGACTTGCAGAGCATCTCAACTGCGAATGATGATCCCGCACTTGATGAACCAAAGAAGGCAGCTCTGGCTGATGCGTGGATGCAGCGAGCGGAAATTCAAGCGTTGTATCCCGCGGGCCTGTCGAATGCACAATTTGTGCAGAAGCTCCTGGATACGGCGGGCGTCACCAACTCGCAGCAGAATCAGTTAGTAACGGATCTGAATAACAACGTGAAGACGCGCGCCCAGGTCTTGCGGATCATTGCGGAGAGTCCTGAGGTGGCCGCAAAGTTTTACAAGCAGGCATTTGTGACGATGGAATACTTCGGGTACTTACTTCGTGATCCGGAAGATTGTCACGGAAGTGCCGACCCCTCGCAATGCGGTTACATCTTCCATAATAATCGGTTCCATCTGGCTGCCGACCCGGACTTTCTGGAGAACACAATCGTGCGCGGCTTCATTGAGTCACCCGAATATCGCCGTCGCTTCGGACCGTAAAGGGTTGGTGAAGATTGACTCTGGTGAATTCAACCCGGTAGGTTGGGGTGGTGTTGAGCTGAAACAGCAGAGCTACCGATCATCAATCGCCGCCGTATCTGATCTCCATCCGCCGGATGCGGCGGCTGGCGGCCAGCAGAACCAGAGCGGTGACGATTAGGAGGCCGGGAACCGAAATCCATGCCGGAGTCGGCTCAACGGCCACGGCGATTGGGCCTTCGGACAGCGGCACCGGCACCAGCGAGTTCAGATAGTGAATCACGCTGACCTTCTTCAGTAACGGCGGCAGCAAAAAGTTGATCCACTCCCATCCGTACAGCGACAACGCCGGAATTATCGGATTGCGAAAGAACAATCCAACCACCAGGAAGAAAGCCCCGTAACCGATACACGCCAGGATGGTAATTCCCGCATAAGTAAACAACTGTCCCAACCCGGCGCCGTCCAGAAAGAACCGTGTGCTGGCTGAGAAAAAGTGCGGAAAGAAGGTTAAGAACATCGACAGAACGGTCACAGTCGTGAACAAGACTACGGCCGTCACCAAACCGGAAAAATATTTTCCGGTGATCAGGACGTCGCGACGGAGGGCAGAAAGAAAGTAGTAATGCAAACTGCGATCGACGATTTCGCCGCGAAACAGGTTCATGAAGATCCAGGCGCAGCCGAAAAATATTACCGTGCGCAGAATCAGCGTGTTGTAGATCACTGAAAACAGCTTGGGGTATTGTACAAAGTCGATCCAATCGCGGTCGGCCGGCTTCACGATCGCGATTAGCGCAAGTAAACCGATGGGCATCAGTGCCAGCAGATAGATCAGCACCGCGCGCTTGCCAAGAAAGTTCTTCTTTACTTCAAGGCGCATAATGGCCAGGATTTGCCGCAACCAGAGCGACCAGGAAGACTCTCGCCTGGTGGCGGTTCCGGGTTGAATTGTTTCAGCGGTTGAACTCATAAATCATATTACCTGTTTAGAGGCGGGACTTGTCCCGCCGGCGCGGACAAGTCCGCGCTCTAAACGATCCACATTACTGCGTGCCAATCAGGTATTCGTAAACCGCACTCAAGTCATCATCAACCGGTGCGACGGATTCGACGTTGATTTCACCCTGCGCCACAACTTCGTTGAGCAAGAGATAGAATCGATCCGGGTTCCGAGTCTTCACGAACAGCCCATGCCGGTCGTCATGCATCCGGGCTTCGACCACTTCGTCTGTGCGAAACATCCGCGCGGCCAACAACGAAGGATGATCGCAGCGAATCAGAATCTGCATCGGATGCTCAACATCCATCTCATCACGCACGCCGTGTATGCCGCCCTCGGCCACCACATAGCCGTTGTTCAGCAACACCACTCGATCGGACATCATGTCGACTTCATGCAGAATGTGACTGGAAATGATCAAATGCATTCCTTCGGCCGCCAACTGGCGAAACAGCGCGATGGTCTCAGCCCGCACCATCGGATCCAACCCGTTCAGCGGCTCGTCCAAAATCAGCACCGAAGGTTGATGAGCTATGGCCTGGGCCAGGCGTACACGCTGACGCATGCCTTTGCTATACGCCCCGATCTTGCGATCTCCGGCCGGCAACAGGTCGACGCGCTCGAGCGCCATTTCGGTCCAATCCTCCGCCTGTTTTTTCGGGATGCCGGACACCGACAGGAACGAACTGATGAATTCCCGGCCAGTCAGGCCGCGGGGAAATGAATCGAACTGTGAGCAATAGCCGACCCTGCGAAACAACTCCTCCGGCTGATCAGTTGGAATACCGACGACCGTGACGCCGCCGCGGGTCGGCCGCAATAGGCCGGTCATCAAATTCATCAGCGTGGTTTTGCCGGCGCCGTTGGGACCGACCAGACTGGTGATGCCCGGCGGGATCACCAGGTTGACGCGATTCACTCCGAGTATCTCGCCGTAAAACTTCGAGACGTTATCAAAGATGATCGTGCTCTCGAGATCTGTATTCATCCGTTTAGAGGCGGGCGTTGCCCGCCGTTTCAACTGCCGATTCAAACTCGTCTGAGCGCCAATATCCACGCCAATCCATTTCGGTCGGCACACTGCTGGGTTCATAGCAAACACTGGTGACGTAGTGAAAAGTATTCGGCTGGCGTGATTTGAATAATTTCATGGCCATCAGTCGAACCGGCGGGCAACGCCCGCCTTTAAACGAGAGTCGCGGTATCAGCCTCCGCAAATCGAATTTCCAAACTCATTTGACAACTTCATAAGCCTTAACTTTTCGCGACAGCAGCCAGAGACAGAAAGCACAGATCAAAAAAAGCATGAGCCACGAGGCCCAGAGCGGCGGCTCGGTCATTATCACCTCACGAATGACCCTGCCATTGCGAAATTCCTCGACCTGTCCCGTCTGGCGCACAAAGGTGCCGAACAGTCCGGCCCAAACGTTGCCGATCAAAGCGCGCAGGTCAAAGATATGCCCCCAACGCGTCTGAAAGATTCCGTTGATCACTTCGGCGAAAACAGTTGGAATAAAGAAAACGCCGAGCAATGCGGCCCGCGCAGCCATCCGCCATTTGACCCAGGCTGAGATCGCCTGAGACATCAAAGCCAGCAAAACAATCCATACCAGACTGCCGAGAAAGATCGCGCTGGCCATCCAGGCATTGTCCCTGAACCACGACCAGCCTTCGAGATAGCTTTGCAGCAGGAACAGCAGCAGGCCGGGCACCCAGGTGATCGCCGACAGCAGGATCACCACAATAGACATTTTGCCGGCGACGTATTCACTGCGGCTGAACGGCCGGCAAAGATAGAGTGGTAACGCGTTGTTCGTCAGGTCGCGTGACACCTGCGTGGGGCCAACCAGCATCGCCAGAAAGAAACCGATTGTGCCCTGCACAATGACGTAGACTTGAAAGAATCCGGCGTCGATCGGCAGCAGCGCGCGTACGTCGATCCTCAAAGCGGCGATCGCTTCGATGTTGTGATGCAGGTAGATCAGTATCGCGCAGACCAGCGGCCAGATGAACGAAAGCGCAAAGAAGCCGGTAAAAATCTTCGAGCGAAACACATCTCGATAAGCGTGCCGCGGGATGATCAGGAAGCGGCTCCACAGCGGCGACTGTGGCCCTTGATATTGTTTGTAGGCTCGCTCAAGAACCGCCATGACCGTTCTCCATCGCTTTCAAAAAGATATCTTCGAGCGAATCTCGCTTGTAACTAAGCCGGCGAATCTGGATCTGAGATTTCGAGGCCAGCTGGTATAGATCGCGAATCTCTGTGCTCTCCTGCAAAATAATCTTCAGCCGATGATCGCTGGTGACGGCGCACTCACAGCCCAACTGATTGACTGCTTCGACAAACTCTTTCAGATCGCCGCGAGTTTCCAGCATCAGAAACTTTTTGTTGGCCTTTCGCTCTTCTTCCAGGTTGCAGTAAACAACCAGGCGGCCGTCCTTCAGAATCACGATTTCCTCGCAGCATTCCTCGACGTCGCGCAGCAGGTGCGAAGAGAGCACGATATTGGCCTGGCCGCTGTCGCGAATCTCGCGAATCATTTTGATCATGCGTAGCCGCGCCGGCGGATCGAGGCCGTTGGTGGGCTCGTCCAGAAAGATCAGCCGCGGTCCATGCACGATCGCCTGGGCCAGCTTGGCGAGCTGCTTCATTCCCAGAGAGAAGGTATCCAGATTTCGATAGCGCGCCTCGCCCAACCCCACAAAGAACAATGCTTCGTGCGCGCGCTCGAGCGCCGCCGACCCTGGTAGCCCGGACAGCTCAGCCATAAATCGCACAAAATGGATGCACGACATCTTGGAGATGAAGGAATCGCGTTCCGGCATGTATCCGATTAGCGATTTGATTTGGCTGGCGTCGCCGCGAATGTCGCGATCGAAAATGCGTGCGGTCCCGGAAGATGGAGGATGGAAACCCAGCAGGGTGTGAATCAGCGTGGTCTTGCCGGCGCCGTTGGGGCCCAGCAAGCCGATGGCCCGGCCGCGCAACTCGCCGCGCAGGTCCTTCAGTATCGGCCTGCCGCCGAAGCTAACTGAGAGATTGTCGAGAGTAATGACGCCGGAGCTACCGCCATTGGCGTGCGGATTGATAGCTGCTACGGCGCTGTCTGTCATTCTTTTGCCTAAGTCCCCGGAAGATCTGCACGAGGCTGGACCAGTTCAAGATCAGAAAGAACGTTCCCCAGAATAAACCGACCGATGCTCTTACGAAAAGAGTGTCCCACGAGTTCAGAAATAAAACCGAGAGTCCCAGGGCAATCAGGGTCAGGCCATCGACCAGAATCCGTCGATCGGCAGTTGACCCTGAGCTGATAGATTGGTTTGCCTGGACAACGTTCATGAGAAACGCTCCTTTCGAGATGGTTGAAGCACTCTACCTGCGACCCACAACATCGCGGGCGTGAACCACAGCCCGCTCAGCCCTTCGCTTCCACATCGGCTCTGCGGGCGCGTTGCGCGCTGTAGCAGTAGCCGCGCGATCGCCGTTAGAGTCTGTTTCCTGATTCACGTCGGTCTGGCCGGGGTCGGCCTGGCCCTGCTCTTTAGGTGCTGTTTGCTGACCGCGACCCATTCCTTTTTGCAGAATGTGCTGCAGCTCAAACGCGTTGGGCATGCCCAGCAGACTTGCCGGGCTAAGACCAAATGGCCCGCCGTCCGTGTTGGCGGCAAATTCAATCCGATCGCCGAAGGCATACGCATAGGCGAGGGTCGGTTGCATGTTCGCGGCCATCGTGGCAATTGCTTTCTGTTGTTCGTCCGACTTAGCCGCACCGGCAAGCCGATTCGCAAACGGCTGCACCAAAGGCGCCAGATTGTGATAGACCAGCGCTGAGAAATTGGCGTTTCCGTCCACCGGTAATCCGGCGGTGAATTTCGGCGAGTGCCGCAGCGTCGAGCCTGAATCGTGATAACGCAGGGCCTGCTCAACCAGCGCGCGTGTCGGCCCGGCAATCAAATAGCCGTTGGCAAAGACGTAGTTGACTTCGAGGGGAAAATCTTTCGAGCGCAGCGTATAGAACGTTCGACCGCCGGAATCGGCGCGACCCCATTCCAACCCGGTCTTCCCTTCCTTAACAGCCTCTTTGTTCACTTCGGTAACAACCTGCTCAAAGCTCTGCTGCAAATGCGCCGGATCGTTGACCTCGAAAATCAGCTTCCACGAAGGCGTCGGCAGAATCGGCCCATCGATGGCGAACGCATACTCGCCGCCGAGTGGCGCCGCAAAGTCGTTGCGCAAATTCAGTCCGTGCTCTTTCTCGAGTTGATCCAGTTTC
>Ga0070707_100000742_pt1 | contig 32317 bp, 27 predicted proteins | sample KBSK5502metaG_FD_65468 | JGI IMG/M metagenome (GOLD analysis project Ga0070707, IMG submission 65468) | Corn, switchgrass and miscanthus rhizosphere microbial communities from Kellogg Biological Station, Michigan, USA - KBS K5-50-2 metaG | ecosystem: Host-associated > Plants > Roots >... | reverse complement strand
AGGAGGTGGACTTTTTGAAGTCGCTCGTCGACGAATTCTCCCGCTTCGCGCGGCTGCCGGAAATGCGCCCCGAGCCGACGGACCTTCCGGCCCTGACGAGCTCGGCAGTGCGCCTCTTCGAAGGAGCGCGGGAAGGAGTCACCATTCGGGTCGAGTCGAGTCTCGACCGCGAGACGGCGCTGCTCGATCCGGAACAGATCAAGCGCGCGCTGATCAACCTGATCGACAACGCGCTCGAGGCCTGCGGCGCCTCCGGCGAGATCGTCGTGCGCCTCGAGAGCCGGGGACCGGGGATCACAATCGAAGTCGCCGACACCGGCCGCGGCGTGCCGACCAGAGACCGGGAGAAGCTTTTTCTCCCCGACTTCACGACCAAGGGGCGCGGGACCGGCCTGGGACTGGCGATCGTGTCGCGCATCGTGGCCGACCATAACGGGACGATTCGTGTCGAAGACAATCGGCCGCGCGGCGCGCGGTTCATCATCGAGCTGCCCGCGGCGTGAAGAAGAGGCGCGTCCTCGTCATCGACGACGAGAAGGCCATCCGGGAAACACTGTCGGAGATTCTCTCGGACGAGAATTACCTCGTCACGGCGGTCGCCTCCGGTGAGGAGGGCTTGCGGCGGTTGCTCGAAGAGTCCTACGACTTGGTCTTTCTCGACGTTTGGCTGAAGGATCGAGACGGACTCTCGATCCTGGAGGCGGCCGCCCCCGTCCTGCGGCAGCTTCCGGTCGTCATGATTTCGGGGCACGCCAACGTCGAGACGGCCGTGCGGGCCGTTCGCCTCGGCGCCGACGATTTTCTCGAGAAGCCTCTCTCGCTCGAAAGGGTCCTGCTGACGGCCCGCAAGGCGATCGAGCGGCGGGATCTCCTCGCCGAGGTCGCTTCCTATCGGGGGAAGGCTCAGGGAGAAGAGGAGTTGATCGGCGAGGCGCCCGCGATGACCCGCCTGAAGGAAGAGATCGCGCGCGTCGCGCCGACGGACGCGCGTGTCTTGATCGTCGGAGAAAACGGGACCGGCAAGGAGCTCGTCGCGCGCTCACTCCACCGCCTCTCGGCCCGCGTCGACTCCCCTCTGGTGGAAGTCAATTGCGCCGCGATCCCGGAGGAGCTCATCGAATCCGAGCTCTTCGGGCATGTCCGCGGCTCCTTCACCGGCGCGACGGAAGACCGGCGCGGGAAGTTCGAGGAGGCCGACGGCGCAACCCTCTTCTTGGACGAGATCGGCGACATGTCTGCCAAGACTCAGGCGAAGGTGCTTCGCGCTCTTCAGGAAGGCCGCTTCACGCCGGTCGGCGGCACCCGCCCCGTCTCTTCCGACGTTCGTGTCCTCTCGGCGACGAACAAGGACCTTCCCGCGGAGATCCGTCGCGGAACATTCCGCGAGGATCTCTATTTCCGCGTCGCGGTCGTGCCGCTGCGCGTGCCGCCGCTGCGGGAACGTCCCGAGGACATCCCGCGGCTGGCCGAGCATTTCGTCAAGATCGCCTCCCGCCACTTCGGAATGAAGCTTCGCCGCTTGACGCCGGGAGCCCTCGAAGCGCTGAAGAGCTACGGGTGGCCGGGCAACGTGCGGGAGCTGAAAAACCTGATCGAACGACTCATGATCCTGGGACCGAGCGAGGAGATCGGTGCCGAAGACCTTCCCTTCCCCGCCGTCGCCGGCGGCGTCGCCGCGGACGCGACCCTCAGGCAAGCGCGGGAAGAGTTCGAGCGGCGTTACATCCTCGGAGCTCTCAAGCGCTACCGCGGCAACGTTACCCGGACCGCGGAGGCACTCGACGTCGAGCGGTCGCACCTGCACCGGAAGCTGAAGGGATATGGGATTGAAGTGGAGAGAGAGTAGCTATTAGCTGTCAGCGATCAGCTCTCAGCCAAACGCGACCTGCAGCCCAGAAGCTGAGAGCTGAAAGCTGAGAGCTGAAAGCTATTCCTCCAACAATTGCAACTCGAGGACTTGATCGGAAGAGAAGTTCTCTAGGCGGAGATAGTGCTCGGCGGTCATCATGAGGGCCTCCGCCGGAGTCAGCCCCACAATCTCGGAGCCGATGATCGGAACCCCGGAACGTTCGGCCTCCGATCGCACGCATTCGAAGACGCGGTGGAGCGGCGTCTTGCGGTAGTTCGTCATGTTGATCGAGACCTGGACGCAGCCGCGGTCGGCGAGCTCGACCCCCATCGCCTTGACATAGTGGAAGCCCCCTCCGATGTGTCGGATCGCCCGCGCGATTCGCTCGGCGACCGAGAGATCTCGCGTCCCGAGGTTGATGTTGTACGCGATCAAGGGAGCTCGGGCCCCGACGGCGACGACCCCGGCGGTCGGGTGAGGCGCGGCCGGCCCGAAGTCCGCCTTCCAGGCGCCGTCCTCCATCTTCCGTCCGAACCCCTCGAATTCTCCCCTGCGGATCTCAGCGAGATTGCGCCGCGTCTCGGATGCAGCCGATTCCTCGTAGAGAAAAACGGGGATCCCCCACCGTTGGCCGATGTGGGCGCCGATCTCGCGCGACAGGCCCACGCAATCCTCCATCGTCGCGCCACGGATCGGAACCAGCGGAACGACGTCCACGGCCCCCATGCGAGGGTGTTCCCCCTTGTGACGGTTCAGGTCGATGCGGGGAAGAACCGCCGAAAACAGGGCGTCCACACCCCCCCGAATCGCGGAGGCGTCACCGACGAACGTCAAAACGCTGCGGTTGTGGGAGGCGTCCGAGGAGACACCCAGGAGTCGCACCCCGGGAGCGGCACGCAGCGCCCCCGCGATCGCCTCGATCTTCTCGCGGTCGACGCCTTCCGAAATGTTCGGAATGCACTCGATGATGCTCTTCATGGAAGGCGGCAGTTTATAATCGAGTCAGCTGTGCGTCCTCAACAGAACGGAAATCTTCCGGCTGGGCCGGAAAACGGGAAATGGGAAACGGAAAACGATGAGAGTCGGCCGGCAGGCGCTCGTTTCCCGTTTCCCGTTTCCCGATTCCCGATTTCTTTGGTCCCATGAGCTCCCCTCCTGCCACCGCGAGCTATCCGGGGAACCCCTCGCTCCCGCGAGAGGTCCGGGAGAAGATTCTCTCCACGTTCCGCCACACGCTCAATCTCTACCATCAGGGGAAGAGCGACGACTGCGTGATCGGGTGCGACTTCATCCTGAAGATGGATCCGCGCTTCGCTCCGGCGCGCAAGCTGATGGAGAAGGCCAAGAACCCCGCGGCGGAGGTGGACGTCACGGAGCTCGAAGCCCTGGTCACGGCGACACCGACGCGGCAGGAGCGGGTCGCGGCGGTCGATCCGGAGCGACTCCTGGTGCGTGCGGTCGAGAGCTACAACGCGCGGGACTTCGATGCGGCCATCGCGACGGCCGAGCAGGTCTTGGCGGTTCTGCCGGGCAACCGCGACGCGCTGGAGATTCTGGACAAGGCCGCCGGCAAGAAGGCCGCGCAGCCGCTCTTTGACGCCTCCCGCAAGCGTGCGCTTGCGGCCCTCGAGAACAACCGCCGCGAAGACGCCCGTCAAGAGCTGGTGAGAATGCGCGGCCTCGACGCCGATCATCCGGCCGTGACGCTGCTCGAGCGGCGAATCGGCGGAGGCTCGGCGGCGCCACCACCACCGGTCAGTCCCCCTCCACCGCGTCCACCGGAGCCGAGTGACGAGGTGCACTTCGACCTGACCTCGCCCGAGCCGCAGTTGGGAGGTCTGGGGGGCGAGATGCTCGAGCCGGATATCCAATTCGAGGGCGTCCCGACGGTCTCGCTCAACATCGGGACCCCACCGCAGCTTCTCCGGACGCCGAGGCCCGCCGCCTCGAGCTCTGCGGATGCGGGGCTCGAATCCCTTTCTCTGGATTCGCTGTCGCTAGACCCCGTGACGCCGCAGCGGGGCGCTGATCTGGAGGCGACCAATTCCGGCTCGGCGTCGAGGGTTGCACCAGCCGCGCCCCCGGGCTCCCCCGCTGATCTCTGGACCGGGTCTGCGGGAGGATTCGATCTGGAAGAGCCGATTGGCCAATCGGGGGCAATTCCGGAGCCTCCACAGCCGGGAGGCCCTCCTCCCCCCTCCTTGTCTCTGGAAGACGAGGAAACCCGCGCGAGCGAGCATGAGATCGCAGCCCTCATGCGCCAGGGGGACGAGATGGCCAGCCGGGGTGACCGCCAGCAGGCCATCGAGATCTGGTCGCGGATTTTCTTGATCGACATCAACAATGCCGAGGCCGTCAGCCGCATCGAGAAGACCCGTCAAGACATGGCCGATGGCAATCGGGTCGTATCTGACGGCCTCAAGACGGGGCGCGAAAAGTTCGAGGCTGGCGACCTCGCCAGCGCGCGCGAGCTGTTCCTGCAGGTTCTGGCTGTCGACGAGAACGACCCGACGGCGCGGTTCTATATCGATAAAATTGAGGAAGAGCTGGCGCGTTCGGCCGCGCCGGCGGCTTCCGCACCCGTCACGAGCCGAGACTTCGAAGACGCCGTTCCTCGCCCGGGGCCGACCGCGGCCGCGACGCCTGGGCGCGCTCCGGCGGTGCCGCGCTTGAGAGGGCTGCCGATTCCGCCCCGGGCTCTCCTCCTGGTCGCCGTCGCGGCCGTCGCCATCGCGATTGGAATGTATTTCGTGTTCCAGAGTCCCCTGCGATCCACTTTCGCCTCGCGCCGCAGCCCCGCGGCGACGCCAGCGGCCCCAGTATCTCTCACGCGGGCTCGCGAACTCTCCGACGGGGGGCACATCGCCGAGGCGCGTCGGGAGCTGTTGCGAATCCCGGCCAGCAGCCCCGACTACGAGGAAGCGCGCCGGATGCTCGCAGAGCTCGGCAAGGCGCAGCCGTCGGGCGTCGCCGTGCTCCAAACCACACCCGGAGCCGGAGGCGCCCCGCTGCCCACCCCCGGGCCCAACGATCCCGCACGGCTTCGCGCTTCGGCGGAGCAGGCGCTGGCTGAAAAGCGGTACATCGATGCCCTCAAGAATTTCAACCTCGCGGCGCCCGCGTTCCGCAACGACCCGACCTTCGCTCAGTCGATGGGCGTCGCAGCCGACAAAGTTCAAGCCCTCGCCCCCGCGATCAAGCTCTTCAATGAGGCGGAGTACGAGACCGCCATTCCCTTCCTCTGGAGGATCTATCAGGACGACCGTCAAAATCAGGACGCCCGCACCTATCTTCTCCGCTCCTACTACAACCGGGGAGTCACGGAGCTTCAGAACGGGCTCTTTCCCAAGGCGATCCAGTCGTTCGACGAGGGCCTCGCGCTCGACCCCAAAGACAGCGAGATCATTCGCCACCGCAAGTTTGCCGAGCACTACCTGAAGGCCGAGCTCGATCTGATGGGTCGGATCTACGTTCGTCATCTGACGCACCGCCCTTGAGCCGATTCGACTCCGCGCCGCCCGTTTGCCTCTTGTCTCAAGAGTCGCTCGTCGATTTCCCCTTGCGCCTGGATGAGACCTCGGCTTCGCTCCCGGTCACGCGCGACTCGCAGGAGCAATCCGAGTTCGGCGCACGGGCGGCGGGCCTGGGCGTACGAGCCGCCGCCCTGGCGGCGGACGCGGCGATGATTCTCCTGCTCGGCACCGCGGTGGTCCTGGGTGCCGGAGTCGTGACCGGAGAGCTGCCGTCTTCCGGCGGCATTCCCTGGATCGGAGGGTTTGGGCTCCTCCTATCGTTCTTCACGACGGTTGCGCCTCTGATTCTTTTCGGAAGGACGGTCGGGATGGCGCTCGCAGGCTTGACCAGCCGTCGTGCGGCCGGAAGCCGTCGCCTGCGGCCCCACGAGGCGGTCCGGCGCTGGCTCGGAACGCTCGCGACTGTCGCCACCCTCGGGGCCGTGCTGCTGTTCACCGCGAGGTCGAGCGAGACGCTCACTCCGGCGGATCGGTGGTCGAGGAGGTCTCTGGAAGAGAGCGATGAAGGTTGAATGTTGAAATAGTTGAAGGAGCCCAAAGTCCTGACCTTCAACCTTCACTTTCGACTTTGAAAGCCCTGTGACCCGTCCCCTCAAGATCGCCGTCGTCCAGATCGACACGACGGTCGGCGATTTCGCCGGAAACGCCAAAAAGATCGTCGCGGGAGGCCGGCGCGGCCAAAAAGAGGGGGCAGACCTCGTCCTTTTCCCGGAGCTGGCGGTCTGCGGCTACCCCCCCAAGGACCTTCTCGAGAGACGTTCCTTTCTCGAAGAGACGGAGCGGGCGGCCCGGGGGATTGCCCGCGCGTCAGGCGAGGCGGTCTGGCTCTTCGGGTCGCTCGCCAAGAATCGGGCGCGGGCCGGGCGCTCCGTCTTCAACGCGGCCGTCGCGGTGAGGCGCGGGCGCGTGGCCGGCGTCTACCACAAGCGGTTGCTGCCCACCTACGATGTCTTCGACGAGGGGCGCTACTTCGAGCCGGGCGCGCGGCCGCTCGTGCTTTCGGTGCGCGGACAGCGGGTGGGGGTCACCGTCTGCGAGGACATCTGGAACGACAAGACTTTCTGGAAGCGTCCGCTCTATGCGGCCGATCCGGCCGCAGACCTGCGGCGGCTGCGACTCGACCTCCATGCGAACATCTCTGCGTCACCCTGGACGCTTGGCAAAGAGCGGCTGCGCGAGCGAATGATGCGCTCGATCGCCCGTGGAACGGGAATTCCGCTCGTCTCCTGCAATCTCGTCGGCGGCAACGACGGCCTCGTCTTCGACGGCGGGTCCCTCGCTCTCGACTCGAAGGGAAAGCTCGCCGGGCGCGGACGTTCCTTCGAGGAAGACTTCTGGACCGTCGACTTGCCGGGAGGATCCGCACCGATCGCCGAGCCCGCTTCGATCGCGGAGCAGATCCGCCGCGCCCTGGTTCTGGCGCTGAAGGACTATGCCGCCAAGTGCGGTTTCGCGAGCGCCGTTCTGGGCCTTTCCGGCGGCATCGACTCGGCCGTCACCGCCGCCCTGGCCGTCGAAGCGCTCGGAGCGGACCAGGTCGTCGGCGTGGCGATGCCAGGCCCCTACTCATCGGAGGGAAGCCTTCGCGACGCGCGGGAGCTGGCGCAGCGACTGGGCATGCGTTTGCTCGAAATTCCGATCGGCCCCGTCTTCGATGCCTACCGGGCCACACTGGCGAGCGCATTCGGGGCGAGCGATTGCGCCGCCGTCGAGGAGAACCTGCAGGCTCGCATTCGCGGGGCAACCCTGATGGCCCTCTCCAACCGGTTTGGCCACCTGGTTCTCTCGACCGGAAACAAATCGGAGCTCGCCATCGGGTATTGCACGCTCTACGGCGACATGGCGGGGGGATACGCCCTTCTTTCGGACATCCCCAAGACGCTGGTCTACACGCTCGCCAACGAGATCAACCGCGACCGCGTGCGGATCCCGGCGGCCTCGATCACGAAGGAACCGTCGGCCGAGCTCGCGCCCAACCAGAAGGACAGCGATTCGCTGCCGCCTTACCCGCTATTGGATCCGCTCATCGACGCGCTGGTCGATCAGTCGCTGCCTGTCCCCGTCGCGGCGAAAAAAACCGGGACTTCCCCTGTCCTGGCGCGCGAGATCGCGCGGCGGGTCGACCGCAATGAATACAAGCGCCGGCAGATGCCTCCGGGCCCGAAAGTCACGGCGCGCGCGTTCGGAGAGGGAAGGCGCTATCCGATCGCGCAGAAGTTCCGGGTGTGAAGCTTTCAGCTGTCAGCTGTCAGCTCTCAGCTCAACGGGGAACCGGAACCGACGACCGTGCCGAAATATATCAGTCCCGGTATAGCTTTCTTTCTCGCCCGAAGCCCCCATCGGTATGCCCTTCCGGCTGAGAGCTGAAAGCTGAGAGCTGATAGCTTTCCGCCCGTGCACTCCGCCGAAAAATACGTCTGGAAGGAGATCCCGGGCTCCTCGCACGATCTGCTCCGCCGGCGAATCCGGGAACTTCCTCCGGGTCTGCGGCTGCTCGACCTCGGCGCCGCAGGAGGTCAGCTCGGGAGGGAAGTCCGAGACCGTTGCGCGTATCTCGCGGGGGTCGAAGCAGATCCAGGGATCCCCGCGGCGGCCCGTGAGGGCTACGACGATTGGCGGGCTTGCGACGCACTGTCCGCCGGCGAGTGGCCGCAGCCGTTCGACGTAGTGGTCTGTGCCGATGTCCTCGAGCACATCGCCTCTCCGGAGTCACTCCTTGCGAAGGTTCGCAACTGGCTCCGATCGGAGGGCCTCCTCCTGGTGTCGCTCCCCAACATCGCGAATATCTCGATCCGGGCTGCCCTGCTGTTGGGTCAGTTCAGTTATACCGAGCGAGGCATCCTGGACCGGACGCATCTCTCCTTCTACACGCGCGCGAGCGCCCGTCGTCTCCTGGAAAGGGGCGGCTTCCGCGTGCGCGCGGTCGAAGCCACCGCGATGCCCTACGAGCTCGCGGTGCCGGCACTCGGTCGGAGCGCGCTTCTCCGGGCTCCTCTGCGGGCAGTCGCCCGCCTCTCGGCTCGGGCCTGGCCGACGATGTTCGGCTATCAGTTCGTCTTCGAAGCGGAAAAGAAATGAAGGGGATTTCGGAATTGCGATTTCGGATTGCGGAATGAAAAAGTCCCAATCCGAAATCCGCAATCCGCAATCCGAAATCGCGTCGCTCGTCATCCCGGCCTACAACGAACGCCGGCGAATCGAAGACTGCATCCGCGGCGTCGCGGAGTGGTTGCGGGGGCGGCCCGGGAGTTGGGAATGGGAGGTAATCCTGGTCGACGACGGGTCGCAAGATGGAACGGTGGCTGCCGCGCGGCGCGCCGCCGAGGAGACTCGCCTTCCGCTCACGCTCCTGCGCAACGAGGTGAATCGCGGGAAAGGACATGCGCTTCGGAAAGGGGTGCTCGCCTCCAGAGGCGACCCCGTCTTGCTGTCAGACACCGACTTATCGACACCCCTCTCCGAGTGGGTCAAGCTCGTCGAGCGCCTGCCGACGCACCCGGTCGCAATCGGATCGCGCGGGCTGCGGGAAGATCTCGTGCGAAGACGCCAGCCATTCTATCGACGCCTCCTCGGGAAGGCGGGAAACCGGCTGGTGCGACTCCTCGCGGTACCCGGAATCCGCGACACCCAGTGCGGGTTCAAGCTCCTGCGGGGCGACGTCGCGCGGGAGCTGTTTGGGGAGGCCCGGCTCGATGGCTTCGCCTACGACATCGAGATTCTCTACCTCGCGCGCCGCCGCGGAATCGCCGTCGCCGAGGTCCCCGTGCTCTGGTTCAACTCACCCGAGTCGAAAGTCTCCGTCCTTCGCCACGCCCTGCCCACACTCTGGGATCTGTTGCGGTTGAGGTGGATCCACCGGAAGAGAGATCGGGAAACGGCAAACGGGAATCGTTAAACGGCGTCTCTCAATTCTTCGTTTCCCGTTTTCCGTTTTCCGTTTCCCGGCCTTTGAGTCGCCCGGCCAGTCCTGCCGCCACCAGGGGCGACAGCGCCACGGCGGTGCGAGGCAGCGTGGTTTGCACGAGCCAGGCGGGCTCGCGGACGGCCAGAGCCGGGATCGCCACATAGACGAGGAGGCTCGCCGCGGCCAGGCCAAGCAGGCGATCGGCGAAAAGCGTCGGTCGGCCGGCCACGAAGAAGGCCGCGAGGCACAGGAGAACCGGCCACGCCGGCGCAATCCCTTCGGCGAAAGCAACTCGCAGCGCCTCGGTCAGGCGAAGCGGCAGCTCTGAGACGCGAGAGCCCAGAAACGCGGGATCGATGTCGCGCAGAGGCGCTCCCTTCGAAAGAACTCGCGTGAGCCCACCCATTGCCAGGGCCGGGAGGGCGCACAGCGCGGCCGCTCGCCAGCGCCCGGGACGCCTCCCGGCGACCGCGCCCACCGCGCCAGCGATGGCCAGAAAGAGTCCCTCGTTCTTCGTTGCAGTGGCGAGCAGCGAAGCCGTCGCAAGCCTTCTGCCGGCACCCGAGTCCGTCTCGTCCAGGCAGTCGGAGTAAGCGGTCCCGAAGAGCAGCATCAGGCAGGAGAGCGGAACCTCGGCCATCCCGGTCAGAAAACCGGAGTAGAGACTCTCGAGCTGAGAAAGAACGGCCGCGGCGGCCAGCGGGATGGGCCAGGGCAATCCGCGTCGCCGGAGCCAGCCAAAGAGAACCCCGAGCGTGGCGACTTGAAAGAAGGGAAAGAGAAGCGCCAGCGCATGGTCATCCCATCGTCGCAGCAGCGATGCCGCACCCGCGAAAAGCAACGGGAGCCCCAGCGGGTACTCGGGATGGGAAAACCCGTAGAGTGACGAGGGGAGGATGTGGCCCGGGAGGCGCCTCGCATAAAAAATCGTCTTGCCCTTCAGGCCCCAGATCGCGATGTAATCGTTGGACCACATCGGCTCGGTCAGCGCTCGGAGCAAGTAAAGGAGCACTCCCGAAGCGAGCAGAAACAGGAAGAAACCCGACAACCCTGCGGAGCCCGCCCGTTCCGGGGCGATGTCGGAGCCAATATCGCGGAGGCGGAACCGCATCGCGAGCGCCGCGGCGATCGCGAACGCGATCAATGCGGGAAGCCACCCCGGCGCGTAGCCCGGTGCGATCGCGACCGCGGCTTGGATCGCGATGAGGGCCGCGCCGAGAACGAACCCCCACCCCCATCTTTCGGGCCGGAGCATCGAGCCCGGAGGGATGAGCGCCGCCGCGGCGAACGCGCCGCCGCAGGCGGCGGCAGCGAGGATTGCCGCGCAGGCGCCGAGGGGAACGAGAAAGCTCAACCCGGCGACGGGGCCGGCGCCATCAGGGCGCCGCCCGGAACCTCCGCGAGAATCTTCCAGCCCGAAGGACGTTCGGCTCCGTAGACCGCGGCGATCCATCCCGGCGGCAAGGGACCGCGCGAGAGCGCGACGGGTAGCGGCGCCATCTGATAGGCCGCCAGATAGTGAGCGGACTCGTTCGGGCGGGAAAGGATCAACGCGACCCCGGTGACTCCCTTCGGAAGCTGTCGCCGCGCGGCCTCGAGAAAGATGAAGAAGCGCCGGTCGAACGCGGTCGAGGATCCACCGAGCCGGCGAAGGGCGAGCTCCCGGGGCGCGTACGCCGCCAGGGTGCGCAGGCGCGCCCCCAGTTCCGCGGGCCGATTCCGAGCCAGGAGTAGAAGGGCCAGCGTGAGGGTCGCCACCCACTTCGTAGTCAAACGAGCGGAAACGCGGCGCACAGCTCACGCACAGCCCGGCGCGTCGATTCTGCGACGGCCTCGTCGGCGGGCGCTTCGAGCACCCGCGCGATCGCTTCAGCGACGTTGTCCATGTGGGCCGTTGTGAGCCCGCGGGTCGTCACGGCCGGCGTTCCGATGCGAATGCCCGAGGCCACCATCGGAGGACGGGTGTCGAATGGGATCGTGTTCTTGTTGACGGTCAGACCGACACGCTCGAGCGCCTTCTCCGCCTCTTTGCCGGACAGGCCCCTCGTCCCAACGTCGACGAGCATCATGTGATTGTCCGTGCCTCCTGAAACGATCCGGAAGCCGCGGCGAGTGAGACCCGCGGCGAGCGCCTTCGCGTTCTCGACGATCCTCCTCTGATAATCGAGAAACTCCGGAGTTCCCGCCTCGGCCAGGGCCACGGCCTTGGCGGCGATGACGTGCTCCAGGGGGCCGCCCTGGACACCCGGAAAGACATTCCGATCGAGATCCTTGGCCCGATCGGCGCGACAGAGAACGAGGCCTCCGCGCGGTCCGCGCAAAGTCTTGTGGGTCGTGGACGTGACGAAGGCAGCATAAGGAACCGGCGAGACATGGAGGCCGGCGATGACGAGGCCCGCGACGTGCGCGATGTCGGCCATCAGATCCGCGCCGACCTCGTCGGCGATCTGGCCGAACCGCTTGAAATCGAGCTCCCGCGCGTAGGCGGAGGCGCCCGCTATGATCACGCGAGGGCGGTGCTCGCGCGCCAGCGCCGCGAGCTCATCGTAGTCGATGCGCTCGTCCTCGCGGCGCACGCCGTAGGCCACGACCTTGTACTCCTTGCCGGAGAAGGAGAGCGGGTGTCCATGGGTCAGGTGCCCGCCGTGCGAGAGGTTCATGCCCAGGATCGTGTCGCCGGTCTTGCACGCCGTCAGGTAAACGGCCATGTTCGCCTGCGAGCCGGAGTGGGGCTGCACGTTGGCGTGCTCGGCGCCGAAGAGGGCCTTCGCGCGCTCGATCGCGAGCGATTCGACCTTATCGATGAACTCGCAGCCGCCGTAATAACGCTTGCCGGGATAGCCCTCCGCATACTTGTTGGTCAGCACCGAGCCCTGTGCCAGCCGCACGGCGCGGGAGACCCAGTTCTCCGAGGCGATGAGCTCGAGCCCTTCGTTCTGACGGCGGACCTCCTCGCCGATCCAACGCGCGACTTCGGGATCGGTGACCTCGAGGTCCCGGTCGATGAAGGCGAGCGAGGAGAGGAGAGGTTCTGTCTTAGTCATCTGCGTTCCTCCAGCGTTGGGCGTTGAGACTTCAAGTCGTGAATTCAACACGGAAAGAGAGAACCCTCGACCCCCAAGCCTCAACTCTCGACACCTCACCCGGCGATCAGCTCCTTGTACTCTTCGTTGGCGTAACTGTCGGTCATTCCGGCGATGTGGTCCGCAATCGCGCGGTAGAACTCGGGCCGCGGAAAATAATTTCCCTCGGCTTCCCGCTCCACGTCGCGCAGGGGTATCTCGCGCAGGAACACAACGCCCATCCGGTCGCGCAGGGAGAGGAGCACGTAGTCGGGAAGAAGCCGAGGGTTCTCCCGATAGGACTGATAAATGCCCGTGAGCACCCGGCGGGCGTGGCCGTCGTAGCGAGAGACGGGGAAGGAATGGATGATGTGGCGGTAGACGAAACCCTTCAACTCGCGGTAGTACCTGCGGCCGCGCTCGGAGAACGTGACGAGATCTGCGGGCAGGCGGTCCCGCCAGGAATAGAACTCGTCGGCCGTGGAGATTCGATTCGCCTCCTGCCACTGCTCGATCCGCGCGCGGGAAGCTTCGACCAGGTCGGCCGTCAGGACCGCGATCATTCCGCGAATCAGAGAGCTGCGCCGGACAATGCGGTCCTGGGCGACCGGGCGCGCGGCGCGCACGACGCGGGAGATCTCGAGCGACTCGATCGAGTCCTCCTCCGTGAGCGGCAAGCCGTCCTCCAGATCGTGCGTCTGCTGTGCGATCTCGTCGCACCAGTTCACCGTCTGCGCCTCGAGCGAGCCCCCCGACTCGAGCCGGAGGCCCTCCGGAAAATCGAGCGGGAAGGGGAAGGAGCGCTTCCAGGTCGTGTGCTTGAAGATCCCCTCCCGCACGTCGTGCGTCAGGTCGAGCCCCGGTTCTTCGTACCGCTTCTCGAGCCGGTCCACGACCCGAACCGACTGGTAGTTGTGCTTGAATCCGCCCGCCTCCGGATGGCTCTCCCGGAGGAGGCGGTCGAGAACTCGTTCGCCGGAGTGCCCGAAGGGGGTATGCCCCAGATCGTGACCGAGCGCGATCGCCTCGGTCAGGTCCTCGTTGAGGTTGAGGAACCGCGCGGCGCTGCGCGCGATCTGCGAAACTTCGATGGTGTGGGTCAAGCGTGTGCGGAAGTGGTCCCCTTCGTACGGGACGAAGACCTGGGTCTTGTGCTTCAACCGCCGGAAGGCGCGCGAATGAATGATCCGATCCCGGTCGTGAGCGTATTGCGTCCGGGCGTCGCCCTCCATCGCAAGCACGGAGCCTCGCGGCCGCGTCGCGCGGGCGCTCTTGGAGGCGTATACCGCAAGCCTCTCCTCCTCGAGGCGCTCGAAGTGCTCCCGAGTGAACTCCACTGCGGCCGTCTTCACGCGCGTCATTCCCCGATCTTCTCGCCGACCAAGAGCGCCCGCGCCTGCCCGACGAGATAAAGAGACCCCGCGACGATTATAGGTTTGTCCCCCGACCGGGACAGGAATTCTTCAAGAGCCTGGACGAGGCCTGGCGACTCGACAGCATCGGGGCACCAGGGCGACAGACGCCGTTTGAGCTCTGCCGGAATCGCCGCCCGCGGAGAGGAAACGGGGACGAGACGGATTTCGCCCACCACCTCCGACAGAACAGCCGCCATCGCGGCGATGTCTTTGTCTGCCATCGCGCCGAAGATGAGGTCGCCTGCGAGCCCGGTCCTCGCGAGAAACAGAGCGAGGCTCGCGGCACCATCGGGATTGTGACAACCGTCGAGGTACACCGGATGCCCGCGAACGAGAAACTTCTCGAGCCTGCCCGGCCACCGAACGGCGGAGACGCCGCGGGCGACCCCCGATTTGTCGATCTGCCACGTCGCGGGGAGTAGTTCGGCCGCTCGGACGGCGGCGGCCGCGTTCCAGGCCTGGTGTTGGCCCAACAACGGGGTGGTCAGCTCATAAGACCTCTCGGGAGTCCTCAGCCGAAAGCGAGTCTGCTCGAGAGAGGGCTCCTCGACTTCGAGTGAAACCTCGGCGGACATCTCATGGAGGAAAGCTCCGGTCTCTAAGGCGACGTCGCGGAAGGCCTGCAGCGCCTCCTCTCGCGGGCTTTCGACGAGCGCGGGCCTGGAACGGCGAAAGATGCCCGCCTTTTCTCGGGCAATCGCGCCGATCGTCGGGCCGAGCTCTTCGGTGTGATCCAGCGAGATCGACGTGACGACCGAGAGCTCGGGCGAAGAGACGTTGGTCGCGTCGAAGCGGCCTCCGAGCCCCACTTCCAGGATCGCGAGATCGAGGCGCCGCTCAGCAAACAGCAGAAATGCGGCGGCCGTGAGGGCCTCGAAGTACGTCGCCGGGATCTCGGGCGCGGCCTCGGCCGTCCGGAAGACCCGGGAGAGGGCTTCGTCGAGCTCCCCCTCCGAGATCTCTCTTTCCTCGATCCGGATCCGTTCGGTCACGTCGACGAGATGGGGCGACGTGTAGAGGCCGGCCTTGAGCCCCCCGGCGCGCGCGATCGCGGAGAGCGTGGCGGCGGTCGAGCCCTTGCCATTGGTCCCCGCGATCAGGATCGAGGGGACCTGGCGCTCGGGGCGGCCGAGTCGTTGGCAGAGGGCGTCGATCGCCGCGAGGCCGAGCTTCATGCCGCGAACGGAGAGGGACTCGAGGCGCTGGAGAGCCGGATAGGCGCTCACGGTTGCCATTCGGTAAACGAAAAACGGAAAACGAGGGGACGGCGCCGCTTTCGACTCCCGTTTCCCGTTTATCGTTTACCGGCTTCCGTCCCAGAGGAGCTTCAAGCACTTGACGAGCGTCGCCTTCATCTCCGAGCGCGGAACGACGAGATCCAGCATTCCGTGCTCGAGGAGGAACTCCGAACGCTGGAATCCCTCCGGAAGCGTCTGCCGGATCGTCTGCTCGATCACGCGCGGCCCCGCAAATCCGATCAGCGCTTTAGGCTCGGCCAGGTTCAAATCTCCGAGCATGGCGTAAGAGGCGGTCACGCCTCCCGTTGTCGGATCGGTCATGACTGAGATGTAGGGAATGCGAGCGTCAGCGAGCCGCGCCAGCGCCGCCGCGATCTTCGCCATCTGCATCAAAGACAGAATGCCCTCCTGCATCCTTGCGCCGCCGGAGGTCGATACGAGAACGAGCGCTTTGCGCTGCTGGAGCGCGCGCTCCGCGGCGCGCGTCACCTTTTCGCCGACCACGGAGCCCATGGAGCCTCCCAGGAAGGAGAATTCCATCGCGCCGATGATCACGGGGATTCCGCCCATCGAGCCCGAAGCCGTCCGGATCGCCTCGGTGGCTCCGGCGCTCTCCTCGTACTGCCGGAGCCGGTCGCGATAGCGCTTGGTGTCGCGGAACTTCAGCGGATCAGAGGAGCGCAGCTCTCCGTCGAGCTCCACGTACTCCTCGTCGTCGAAGAGCATCTGGAGCCGCTCGGGAGCGGAGAGACGAAAATGATACTGGCACTTGGGACAGATCTTGAAGTTCCGGGCCAGCTCCTTGTTATAGAGGATCTCCCGGCAGTTGTCGCATTTGACCCAGAGGCCTTCTGGCACCTTGCTCTGCCGGCGCTCCCGGGGCTCCTTCGGGGCCTTGTCCTTCTTGAACCACATGGCGAGCCGTTGATCGTAACAGCAGGGATTCGCGCCCGCGGAAGCGCCTCATCCCCCGCCAGTTAGGTCCGCACAACGCGGTCGGGAACTCCGACAGGCGCCACCGGCACGAAGTGCCGGCGGCCCGTGGAATCCACCTCGACCCGGGTTTCGACGTCGAAGGCACGGGCAAGCGTCTCGGCCGTGATCGCTTCTGAGGGAGACCCCTGCGCGAGCGCTTTTCCGCCTCGCAGCAAGATGACCCGATCCGACAGCGTCGCCGCAAGATCGATCTCGTGAGTCACGAAGAGAACAGTCGTTTTCCGCTCGCGGTGCACGCGCGAAAGCGTTTCCAGAAACTCGAGCCGGTGGCGCGGGTCGAGCCCCGAGGTCGGCTCGTCCAGCAGCCAGATCTCCGCCTCCTGCGCGAGCGCTCGGGCGAGAAAGACTCGCCGCTTCTCGCCGCCGGAAAGAGTGGAGGCGTCGCGCGAAGCGAGCGCCTCGACATCACAGGAGCGCATCGCTTCCAGCGCGAGACCGCGATCGGATGGGGCGTCGGTCGCAAAGCCCGAATTGTGCGGGGCGCGCCCCTGGAGGACCAGGTCGAGGGAGCGGATTGGAAAGACAAGCTCGGCGCTTTGCGGGACATAGGCAATGCGGCGTGCGGTCTCGCGCCGCGGGTACTGGGACAGAGGACGGCCGTCGAGCAGCAGCTCTCCCGCGTCCGGCCTGAAGATCCGCGCGATCAATTTGAGAAGTGTCGACTTGCCCGAGCCATTCTCCCCGAGCAGGGCGACGATCGCGCCGCTCGGAACCTGCGCGTCGAGCCCGGCGAGCGCCGGCGTCGCGCCGTAGGACGCCGAGAGCGCGCGGGCTTCCAGCACTGGCGTTCTCACGGCGTCTTCAAGAGAAGCCATGCGAAGAGGGGCGCTCCAACGGCCGCAGTGACGGCTCCGATAGGCAGCTCCGCCGGCGCGAAGGCCGTGCGCGAGAGGGCGTCGGCGGCCACGAGCAGCGCCGCGCCGGAGAGCGCCGAGACAGGCAGCAAGATCCGTTGGTCGTTTCCGGCAGCTGCGCGCGCCGCGTGTGGGACCAGAAGGCCCACGAAACCGATCACCCCGGCAAAGGCGACGGCCGCTCCCGTCAGAAGCGAGGCAGCAAGAAACACCAACCGCTTGGACCGCTCGGTGTCAACGCCGAGCGCCGCGGCGTTCTCCTCCCCGACCGCGAAAAGATTCAGGCGCGCTGCGGAAAGCAGCAAGACCGCGCCCCCCAGAGTGGCGTAGGGCAGGAGCGCTGCGATCCGCGCGAGGGAGGCGTCGGCAAGACTTCCCATCATCCAGAAAAGCATGGTGCGCGCGGCCTGCGATGAGGCGACCGAGAAGATTCCCAGAAGCACGGCGGAAAAGAAGGCGTTGGCGATCAAGCCCGAGAGCAGAAGCCGATGCAGGTCGAGGCGGCCGCCGCGTCGTGCGAGCGCCGCGACGGCGAGCGAAGAACCGACGGCGCCGGCGAACGCAGCTCCCGGAGAGACCAACGGCGAGGCTCCCGCGAGAGAGGCAATCGCGGCTCCCGTGGCGGCTCCGCCCGAGGTCCCCAGCAGGAAAGGATCGGCGAGGGGGTTCTTGAGCAGGGCCTGCATCGCGGCCCCCGCGAGCGCGAGGCAGGCTCCGACCAGCGCCGCCAGAGCGACTCGAGGCAGCCGAAGGGCGGCGATGCGTCGGGCAATCTCGCCGGGCTCACCGGCTCCCGTCCAAAGGTCGCGAAATGACAGATGGACTCCGCCCCATGTGAGGCCGGCCGTCATCGCAACGAGAAGCAGCAGAGATGCGGCCGCGAGGATCGGTAGTCGGGAGGCGGAGGCCGGGAAGTGGATCGCCTCGTGGGTGCCGCGCTGGAGAAGACTCATTTCGTCACATTCTTGCTCGCGGGTTTGCCGCTTTACTGCCTTCCGTCTTGCCGAGCTCCGCGGCAAGCCGCTCGAGCGCGTCGAAGACGCGGGGCCCCGGGCGAGTGAGGACCGATTCCGGAACGCGGATCACGCGAGCGCGGGAGACGGTCCCGCGAGACAGTGGTCCCGACGCGAAGGCCCGCTCATAGGCCGACCGCGTTTCTTCCGATTCGGGAATGATCAGGACTTCGATCGGGGCGGTCGCGAGCCATTCGGGGGAGATCACCGGCCAGCCGGATCGATCGCCGAGCAGGTTTCGGGCCCCGGCCTCCGTCAGCACGTCGTCTAAGAAAGTTCCTCCGCCGGCCGCCTGTGCGGGATCCGGCCAGATCAAAAGCATCGCGCGTGGATGCGGTCGCGCGGTCGAGCGTTCCCTGACGCCCTCCCTCCTCCGCTCGAGCGACTGGGCCACGCTCTCCCCATGACGCTCGCGCCCGAGCCCCCGGGCAATCAATCGGATCCCCGCGAGGACGTCGTCGAGCGAGCTCCCCGGGACGACGAGGACCGGCACGCCGACGGCCTCCAGCGCTCGCACGGGACCCTTGGCGTTCCCCTCCGAAGTCGCGAGGACGAGGTCCGGGGAGAAGGAGACCACACGCTCGGCGCTCGCGTCCAACCCCCCCACGCGGGGAAGGGCACGCGCGGCTGCGGGATAATCCGAGTAGTCGGAGACGCCGACCAAACGGTCGCCGGCTCCGACCGCGAAGACGATCTCGGTGAGATTGGGCGCGAGCGATATCACCCGCCTTGGAAGGTTCCCTGAAGAGGCCTTTGGCCGGGAAGGGCAGGCGGAAAGCAGGAGAAGGGCAAGCAGCGGAAGGAAGGGGGCGCCGAGCCGGAAAGATTCGGCCTTCGTCACCGGGACTGCCCGGGTTCGAAGGCTGGACGCCGTTTTCGACATCGAAGGGGCGGCCGGGAGCCCCCTCAGCCCTGCGCTTCGGCTTCTTCCAGGTCGTTGGGTATGCCCAGGCGCATGCAGGCCGCGTCGTACATCTGCCGCGCCGCCTTCTGCGCGTTCTGAAGTTCGGCCAGGCGGTCTTTGACCTTCGCCAGCTCTTGCTGGATCAGCTCCTCGAGCTCCGTGATTTCTCGCTTGGTGACCTGGAGCGTGTTCTCGTAAAACTTCTTCTGGTCCGAAGAAAGACTCATGATTCCGATCTCCTCCTGACGAGCATTGAGCGTTGAGCGTTCAGGTCCTCCCTGCTTTCCCTCACGCTCATTCTCAACTCTCAGCTCTCAACTCTCAACTCTCAACTCTCGTTCAAGGCTTGACATCGATGACGAGCGTTCGCCACATCTTCACCGGGATACCGCTCTTGGTCGCGGGACGGAAGCGGGCGCCGCGAACCCCTTCCAGAACGGCCTCGTTGACGCCGGTGCGGGAAGGAATTCCCTGCTGCAGCCGAGATTCGGCAACTCTGCCATCTTCATCGACCAGCACGAGAACAATCACCTTGCCCGTTACGCGCTGCTGGCGCGCCAGCGCAGGGTACACAACCTTCGGAGCCGTGATGAGCGTTGGCTCCACGACGCCGTAGCCGGGACCGACAAGCTCCCCTCGACTGACTTCGGGTGACTCACTGCGCGGAGGCGGCACGGCGCGCGCGGGTACTGCGGTCGGCGGGACTTCGACGACGGGGGGCGCCTCCGTGGGGACGACCTTGGCCACGAGAGGGATCGGCGAAGGAGCCGGAGCGACTTCCTCTTCCGCGGGCGTTGCCGCTGAGCTTGCCGCGGCCGGCACCGACGTCTCCCCCTTTTTTGCAGGCCCTCCGGGGGCCTTGGCGCCGGCGTCGAGCGCCTTCTGAAGCTCTTTCCTTCGAGCCGCGAGCTGCCGGGCGACCTCTTCCTCGATCGCCTTCGGATCGAGCGCGGCGGTCGGAGCAGGAGTCGGCAAAGCGACCCCGGCGGAGGCCGGCGTGGGCAGTGAGACGGGAAGCGGAGTCGCGCGCACGGAGGCAACGGGAGCCGCAGGAGCGGGCCTGCCCAGCTTCCACCAGGCCCCGACGGCCAGGGCCAGGATCGCCGCCGCGATCAACATGTAGAGCGGCAACCGGCTGCGCCTCTCGGCCTCGATCCGTTTGGAGGAGAACGCTCCGAAGACACCCGATCCCGTCGTCGATTTACGGGGAGGCGCGGCCGCGGGAATCACGGGGCTCGGCGGCGCCTCGGAAGGATGCAGGGGCACGAGCTTCGGCGCGGTCCCGGTCCTCCGCGTGACGGGAGTTCCTTTGGACTTGCGTTTCTTCTCCGGCTCCTGGGCCGGGGGGCGCGAGGCCTCTCGCGCATTCGATTCGGCAATCGCCTGCTCCTCCGCCTGAAGCCGGTGTAGGAAGATGGCCAGATCGGCGCTCCCGGGCGCCGGCGTGTAGGAGTACAGAACCGCCTCCAGATCGCGCAGCATGTCGGAGGCATTTCCATACCGGTCCTCGGGCTCCCTCGACAGGGCCTTCAGGACGATCGCATCGAGGTTTTTCGGCACCTCCGGATTGATCGATGACGCAGCCAGGACGTCCGCGGCCCGCACCTTTTCTAATACTGTCAGGTCCGAATCGCCGCGGAAGAGCTTCTGATCCGTCAACAGCTCGAAGAGCACCGCCCCGAGCGAGAAAATATCGCTGCGGCGATCGATCGGCTTACCCCAGGCCTGTTCGGGAGACATGTATTGAACCTTGCCTTTGAGCGCCCCCGACTGGGTCTGCGAGGCCTTGGAGGCCGCCTTGGCGATCCCGAAATCGCAGAGCTTGATGTCGCCTTCGTAGGAGATGAGGATGTTCTGGGGGGACACGTCGCGGTGCACGATCGTCAGCTCGTGACCCTCGGTGTCGCGCCGACGGTGAGCGTAATCCAGCGCGGCGGCGACCTTGGTGGCGATAAAGACCGCGACCGGAATGGGCAACGGCGTGCCGACTTCGCGAGCGCTCTGAAGAATCGCGCGCAGGTCGCGGCCATCGACATACTCCATCGCGATGAAGTAGCCGCCGCCTTCGATCTTTCCGAGATCGAAGATATGCACGATGTTGGGGTGATTCAGCTGCGCCGCGAGCTTGGCCTCGTCGGCGAACATCGTAATGAATTCCTCGTTGTCCGCCAGGTGAGGCAAGATCTTCTTGATCGCGACGATCTTCTGGAATCCCTCCACCCCGCTGCGGCGCGCCTTGTACAGCTCGGCCATCCCTCCCGAAGCGATGCGCTCCAGGATCTCGTACTGTCCGAACCGGTCGGGCCCGGAGCTCGAGACGGAAGCCGGCTCTAAGGGCCGGGGGCGCGTCCCGGACGTGGCTGGCGTCGGCGGTGCGCTCGGGCCCGACGGCTTGTGACGAACCGACATCTTGATGCCCGAAAGGGTGTCCGAGATCATCTTGTCGATCTCGGAGTCGGTCGAGAAACGCGCGGATGGCGGGGGCGGCGTGTCGGTCGTCGCGATCGGCCTCGAGGCGGTCGCCCGAGCCGATGGACGCGAGAGGATTCCGGAAAGGGTATCGCGAAGCCGTTTCTCGACCTCTTCTTCGGTCGCATGCGAAACGGCGCGCGCCGAAGGCTGCGGAGCCCGCATCCCAGAAGGAGCCGGGATGCCAGAAGGAGCCGGGATGCTCGAGGGAGCCCGCCCGCCCGAAGGAGCCACCTGCCCGCCGACATCCTGCAGAACGTCGGAAAAAATGTCCGACGCAGTCAACGCCGGCTCCGACTTGAGTTCCGCAGTCGAGAGGCGGAGCGTCCGGGCCGACAGGTCGGTCGACTCGATCGCGGAGCGGACCGACGAGCGCAGGTCTTCGTCGCTAAAAGGACGAACGAGCAGATCGAAGGCCCCCACGCGCTGCGCATCCGCCTTACGGTTGGTCCCCTTGTAGCCGGAGACCATGAGCAAGATCGGAGGAGCCGTGGCTCCCCCCTTCCGGCGAATCTCTCGTATGACCTCGGCGGAGGGAAGGCGAGGGAGCATCCCCGACAGAATCACCAGGTCGAAATGGGAGGAGGAAAAGGCGTTCAGGCCCTCCTCTCCGTCGTGCGACTCGGCGATCGTGAACTCATCGGAAGGGAGCAAGGAACGGACGCGCTCGCGGGAGCGCGGCTCATAGTCGATCAGGAGAACCCGTTTTGCCATCTAAAGGTTAGATCGCCGCAACTATGTTAACCCGGATTATTCACGGATACTCGTGCGGCGGGCCTGACTCCGGGTTTCGACTCGGCCGCCGGTCGCGCAGCGATCGCCGCGGCCGAAGGTCGCCGCACATATAATCCGAGCGAACTCGCGACTGGAGAGACTCCCATGTCCGGACACAGCAAGTGGGCCACGATCAAACACAAGAAGGGTGCGCTCGACGCCAAGCGCGGGCGCCTCTTCACGAAGCTCATCAAGGAAATCACCATGGCCGCTCGGCTGGGCGGCGGCGATCCCGTCGGGAACCCGAGACTGCGCAAGGCGATCGACGATGCGAAAGCCGTCAACATGCCGGCGGAAAACATCAAGCGGGGAATCCAGCGCGGGACAGGGGAGCTTCCCGGGGTCACCTATGAGGAAGTCACCTACGAGGGCTACGGCCCGGGGGGAGTGGCCGTGCTGATCGACGCGATGACCGACAACAAGAACCGGACGCTGCCGGAGATCCGGACGATCTTTTCCAAGCACGGCGGAAACCTCGGGGAGTCGGGCTCCGTCCGGTTTCTCTTTCAAAAGAAGGGCTACATCTCCATCGAGAAGGAAAAAGCGACGGAGGACGCGGTCATGGAGGCGGCGATCGAGGCCGGGGCGGAGGACGTGCGAACGACGGAGCAGGCGCACGAGATCGTGACCGATCCGGAGACCCTCTCCTCGGTCAAGGCTCATTTCGAGCAGAAAGGGCTCCCTCTGGCGGTGGCGGAGGTCGACATGATCCCGACCACCGAGGTGTCACTGGACGCGCGCAAGGCCGATCAGATGATGAAGCTGATGGAGGCGCTCGAGGATCACGACGACATCCAGCACGTCTGGGCCAACTTCGACTTCGAGGAGGCAGGATAGCTCTCAGCTCTCAGCTATCAGCTTTCAGCTCTGACCATCCGCTTGGGGTACGTGCTCGGCTGATAGCTGACGGCTGACAGCTGACAGCTCGCGCGAATGCGCGTTCTCGGTTTCGACCCGGGCACCGCGGCTACCGGTTACGGTGTGGTTCTTTTCGAGCTGGGCCGTCTTCAGCTCGAGGGCTGCGGCGTGTTGCGGCCGCCGGGGGCGCTGGATTTTTCGGGACGACTGGCGTTTCTTTTCACGGGTGCGACTCGCCTGCTCGAAGAGCGCCGGCCCGCCGCCGTTTCCGTCGAGACGGTCTTCGCCGCTCGAAATATCTCATCCACTCTCAAGCTGGCCCACGCGCGCGGCGTGCTGCTAGCCGCGGCGGCGCGCTGCGGTGTGCCCGTCTTCGAGTACGAGCCACGACTGGTGAAGAAGGCCCTCGTGGGCTACGGAAACGCGGAGAAGAACCAGGTCCGCAGCATGGTTCTCTCCCTCCTCGCCCGGCAGCGGGCCCGCGTTCCGCTCGACGCCGCGGACGCGCTCGCCGTCGCAATCTGTCATATCCACGCGTGCCCGCGTGGCCGGTAGACGGAAGACGTGAGACGGGAAACGAACCGAATCGCACCCGGCTTTCCGTCTACCGTCTTCCGTCTCCCGTCTCCCGGCTTTATCATCGTCGTCCCATGTCGTTCCAAGGCTCCATCCAGGAATTGCCTGTTCCCGACATCATCCAGCTCGTTTCGGTTTCGGGCAAAACGGGAATGTTCACTCTCATCCGAGGTGCCGAGCGTGGATTCATCTACCTGAAGAATGGGCAGATGGTGCATGCCCGACTGGGCGAACAGACGGGAGAGGAAGCGATCTACGCCCTCGCGATCTGGTCCTCGGGAGACTTTCAGTTCACCCCGGCAGAGGAAGCCGACACTGTCTCGATCGAAAAGTCCAATACGAGTCTGTTGATGGAGGCGGCCCGCCGGCTGGACGAGTGGAAAGTTCTTTCGCGCAAGATCCCCGGCGTCGACTACGTTCCGGTTCTGTTGGCAAGGGCATCGGAGCCGGTGACGCTTTCCCCGCCCGAGTGGAACATGATCATCAAGATCGACGGCAAGAAGACGATCGAAGAGCTGGCGGGGACCATCGGGCTCTCCTCCTTCGAGGCATCCAAGGTCCTCTATGGGCTCATCACCGCCAGCTTGATCGAGATGCGCTCCCGGGATTCCATCCGTCACGCATCGACGGCCACCCCGTCGTCTTCTGCGGCCTTCCTCGGAGACGAGAAGAAAATCCTGATGATTCTCTGCACGCGGGTCAAACAGGAGGCGGAACTCGCGCTGGGCGAGGCGAACCTTCCGGGCATCGAACGGCCATACAAACAGGCTCTCGCAGAGATCGACCGAGGCCGCGGAGTGGAGGCCGTCCGCGATCTCATCCGAGTGACGGAGAAGGCCATTGCTTCGATTCGGGGACCCGCTCGCATGAAGGCGTTTCAGGACAAGATGTCGCTGGTCATGCAGCCCAAGGCCTAGCCGTACCGTCGCTTCCGCTTGCGAGGGACCCTGCGCCACCGGCGCACCGGCGCTCGGCTCGCCCAAAGGGGCTCGACCGAGCGTCTGGTCCCTCGCGAGCTTCCGCTCCCGCGGCGCGCGCCTCCTCCCCTCTGGGAGACTTCGCACGCCGCGAACCAGATGTCACGGAGTAGCAGGACTAGTAGGCTCTCAGCCTTAACTCTCTCGGCCGCCTGCTCGCGCAGTAAGCGCCGCGGCCGAAAGCCATGAGCGAGGAGCATGGAAGAGAAGAGCTTCCGCCTCCCTAAGGCTGCGACGAGCGGTCCGGCGACGGAGCGGTTTTGACTTTGGCGGCCTGGCCGGAGAGTGTGCCGACTAGGGAGGCGGCCCGACGACGGGCGGCTTGATCACGAGGAACAGGGTTCGAAACCTTCCTCGCCCGGGATCCCCATCGGGCTGACCGCCCGGTTTGTCGTCGGGTGGGGCCGCCGGACTCCGCTTCCCGCTGTCTTGGAAGACCTCCCGATAAGTCTCGCTAGGCGTGAGGCGTAAGGCGGGAGGCAGTGCGGGGCAGACGACTTTTTGCCCTTTTGGAGCCGCGCCTGACGGCTAACGCCTGACGGCGGACGACCGCGCAAAGATGTTTGGCAATCTGCCTTTTTTAGCTTATTCTATTCGGCAGATCTCTCGGTTTCCCCGGCGCGCGCGAAAGGAGAACGCATGAAGGCCAACCGCAAGGCGCTCCTCGGGTTGTTGGTGTGCCTGGGGAGCGCGGTCGCTTCCGCACAGGTCGCCCCGAATAACCAGGGCGACATCGGCCTCTTTACAATGCCGACTGCGGACACGCCCCGAGCGGGCCTGCTGACCCTCGGGCTTTACGGCTGGAAAGAGCAACTCGTGGCCGGCAACCTCGCCTTCAGCGACACACCCGATCGCAACCGGCTCTACAGCCACTGGGCAGGCGCCGGGTCGATAGGGCTCGGCCTGACTCGGGGATGGTCGATTTTCGCAAGCGCAGGCGAGGATCGCTTCGAGAGCCGAGGGGGCTGGACGGGCGGCGCCTTGAACAGCGTTCCCTTCACCAGTGGCTTCCGCGCCGACGAACCCCAAAAGATTCGCTTCGGCACCAAGGTGCGTCTGATCTCCGAACAGGATTCGGATCTCCGGGTGGCGCTTTTTCTCTCCGGACAGGTTCCCGTCGGGCACGCCAACATCCACGTTGATGAACCTCTCGTCACCGGCACCGACGCGACTCGCGTCAAGTCGCGTCGCGCGGACTGGGAGTGGGGAGGCGTCATCACCAAAGGGATCTTCACGGGCGAAGCCTCCTACCAGCTCTCCGGCCGGCATGACAAGGACATCCGCGTGGCGAACCTGTTCCGCGTGGGGCTGGGAGTCGATGTGCCGATCCTCCCCCTCATTCACGTCATTGGAGAGATCGACCGAACGCTGCCGGACGGCGGTGACCTCCCGGCTGACAGCTACTCGATGCTCGTCACTGGCGCCCGCATCTATCTCGGACACAGCGGTCTTGCCGTGTCGGCGGCCTTCAACGCGAACGTGGACCAGCTCTTCCGCCACGGCTTTTCTCCCTCCCCCATCGGCGGGCTCGTTGGCCTGACGTATGTCGCCTGGCCGCCCCTGCCGCCGCCGCCAGTTGTCATTCCGCCACCGGCTCCCGCGGCTGCGGTAGTCGAAGAGAAGACCCAGGAGACTGTGACGACGACGACAGCTCCTCCTCCGCCCACTCCGCGAACGACGCGCGACGAGATCTTCTTCGATGCGGGAAGCGCCCGGTTGACCAACATCGCCAAGGCGGTTCTGGATGGAGTCGCGCTGCGGATGAAGAACGACCTGAACGCCACGGCCGTCATCACCGGCTACTCCGACAACGCCGGTTCCGAAGAGGCCAACCTCGCCATCTCCGGCAAGCGGGCCGACGCCGCCAAGGAGTATCTCGTCACGCGGCATGGCATCGACCCCAACCGCATCTCCACGGCCGCCAAGGGCTCGGCCGAGCCTGCCTATGACAACGCCACGGTGGAAGGGCGCGCCAAGAATCGCCGGGCAGTCATCGTCGTGACCCTGATCTCGGGAAGTTGAGCCGAGAGGAGAGAGACCGCGCAAAAGAGCCCCCTCCCGCCGAGGGGGCTTTTTATTCTCCGCCTCCGGATTCTTCTCTCTCCGCTCGCGCGCCGGGCCTCGGCCTTCTGTCCGTCGCCGCTCTGATTGCGCTTCTCTATTACGGCCGCGCGATCTTCATCACGCTGGCCTTCGCCATGTTCCTCGCCTTTGCCATGCGGCCGTTCGTGTCCCTCCTCGAGCGGGCACGCGTGCCGCGGGTGCTCGCGATTCTTCTCCTCCTCTTCGTCCTGGTCGGAGCGGTCGCTTTGATGGTGATCAACGTCACAGCACAGCTCAACCAGTTCTACGTCGACCTTCCCCGCTACCAGAATCGCATCCGGGACCTCCTGTCTCGCCTGACGGAGTTTGTGAACAGCCTCCGGGAGCGGATGGGCAGCATTCTTCCGGAGGAATCGCGATCCATCCGGGAAGTCAAGATCACCGAGTCGCCGTTTTCGACGACCAAGGCGATGCTGAGCCAGGTCGGCGCGACGCTGGAGCTGGTTCTCTACGTGGCGACGGTCCCCTTCCTGACCTTCTTCATGCTGAAGGACCGCGAGAAGTTCGGCCGCGTGATCGACGGGATCCTGGCACGCAACCGGAAAATCGGAAGAGGCGACGTCACGGGTGCGATCTCGCGGACGATGACGGGTTACGCGCTCGGCCTCGCGTTCGTGATGATGATCATGGCCGCCGCGACGACGATCGCGCTCATGCTGATCGGCATCAACTATTACTACATCCTCGGACCACTGGCGGGGATGGCGATCATGCTCCCCTACGTCGGAATCATCCTCTCGACGGTTCCCGCGATCGCGATCGCTTACTTCCAGTACGGAGGCGAGAAGGCCCTGATTGTCTTTATCATCTACTCGGCGCTCCAGTTCCTGGAAGGCAATGTGCTGACCCCGCTTGTTGTCGGCGGCAAGGTCCGGCTCTTTCCGCTGGCAGTGATGGTGGCCTTTCTCTTCTGGGGCCTGCTCTGGGGGTTGCCCGGTGCGGTCCTGGCGGTTCCGATGACTTCCGCCATCAAGGTCGTCTGCGAGAACGTCCAAGGTTGGGAAGGCGTCGCGCGATTGCTCGGAGAGCCGGACCCGATGCAGTAGTTATCATCAGTTATCAGTTCTGATACAATCTTTATATTGTGCTCTTTGACATGAACTGAAAACTGAGAACTAAAAGCTGAGAACTAAGAGCTCTTTTTCCCCAGCGACAAGAGACTCCCCAGAAATCCGGCGATCACTCCCACGACCGGCAAGAGAACCGCCAAAGGCCATTCGAGGAAGCGAGACCAGAGGAGGCTCAAGACGGGGTGGGGATGGCGCGCAAGCAACTTGTCGGCGAGCTGCCATGTTCCCCAGAGCATCACCAGGGCGACCGCTCCCCCGATCAGCCCCTCCGCCGAGGCGTAGAGCCAGAACGGAGCTCGAACGGCGGTCTCCGTGGCGCCCATGAGGCGCATGATCTCGATCTCGTCCCGATGGAGGTCGAGCGCGAGCCGGATCGCCGAGCCTACGGAGAGGATCGCAGCGAGCGTGAGGACCACGCCTAGAAAGATTGCCGCCCCGCGCAGGAGGCGCACGCCCTCGCGAAACCGCCGGTCGAAGCCCTCTTCGGAGTCGGCGGCCTCGACACCCGGCCATCCCCGAGCCGAAACGGCGATCTCCGATGCCGACCGCGGGGGAGCCTGCGGACGCAGGAAGACCTCGAGCGTCGGAGGAAAGGGAGCCTCCTTCAAGTTCGCCAGAGCGGCGGCGAGATCCGGATACGTTCTTCGAAATCTCTCGAGCGCGGCGTCGCTCCCGACGATGACGACCCGGGAGACGCGGCTGTCCGACGCCACCCGGAGCGCGATCGAACGCGCGTCCGCGGCGGGCTCGAGCGTCAGGACGAGGGGTGGAGATTCTCCTGCAGAGGTCACCAGCCGGGCCAGGTTCCTCGAAAGCAGGACGAGCAGCCCCGGGACGTACAGCGAGAGAGCGATGAGCGCGATGGCCATTGCTGTCTGCCGCGGCCCGCTCCGGGCCACCGACCACGCCTCGCCGACGACGTAGCGGGGCTTTACGCCCATGGGCGGGAAACGGGAAACGGAAAACAGAAAACGACGTTCACGATCCCGCTCGTTTCCCGTTTCCCGTTTCCCGTTTTACGGCTCCGTTCACCCCAGTGGCAAAAAGGGCGCCTCTCGCATGAGGCCGGCGGGCTTGTCCGCGGGAAGCATGCTCTCCGAGACGCGTCCGCGCTCGAGCGTCAGAACGCGCTTGCCCACCCGGCGCACGAGGTCGAAGTCGTGCGTCGCGACGAGCACCGTCGTTCCCCGAATGTTGATCTCGACAAAAAGGCGCATGATCTCTTCCGACAACACCGGATCGAGGTTGCCGGTGGGTTCGTCGGCAAGCAGAAGCGTGGGCTCGTTGACGATCGCGCGCGCGATCGCGACCCGTTGCTGTTCGCCGCCCGAGAGCTCCTCCGGATGGGCGTTCATCTGATGATGGAGTCCGACGCGCTTCAAGACCTGATAGGCACGGCGTTTCTGCTCCGCCCGGGGAAGGCCGAGCACGCTTTGGACAAAGGCGATGTTCTCGAACACGGTCTTTCGCCCGATCAGCTTGAAGTCCTGAAAGACGACGCCGATCGTGCGGCGAAAGTAGGGCACTTGCGAGTCGGGCAGCACGCCGATATTCCGTCCGTTGACGAGGATTTGCCCTGCGGTCGGCGGTTCGTCGCGGAAGAGCAGCTTCAGGAACGTTGACTTGCCCGCTCCGGAAGGACCGGTCAGAAAAACGAACTCTCCCCGATCGATCGAGCAGGTGACATCCGTCAGCGCGTGTCGGAAGCGGCCGTATTCCTTGGAGACACGGAAGAGCTGGATCATGGCGCGCTCCCGGCCAGAGCGCGCTCCAGCGCCTCCCGAACCTCGCTCGGGTCGGCGCGCCCGGCGGTCTTCTTCATGACCTGACCGACGAACCAGCCGAATGTCTGGGTCTTGCCGGAGCGGTAGAGCGCGGCCTGAGAGGGATTCCCCGCGACGATCTCGGCGACGACCTGCTCCAAAGCGCCCGAGTCGCGCAGGCGCCCCAGGCCTTTCCGAGCCACGATCTCGGAGGCCGCCGCTGACGTTGCGACCATCTCGGCGAACACTTCCTTTGCGGAGGCGGTCGAGATCTCCCCCTTCTCGAGCAGGCGCAGCAGCTCCGCCAGCCTCGCTGGAGACGCGGGGAAGGACAGCGCTTGCTCCGGCGAGATTCGCGTTTCCTTCATCCACCGGAGGACTTCCCCCGTGACCCAGTTGGCGGCGAGCCTGGGCGGTGCGTCTTTGGCCAGCTCTTCGTAGTAGTCGGCGAGCTCGCGGGCCGCGCTGATCGTTTCCGCGTCTGCGGGTGGAATCCCATAGTCGGCGGCCAGCCGCGCCTGCCGCGCCCGCGGCAGCTCGGGAAGCTCCGAGGCGGCCTCCGCGATCCATGCCTCGTTGACGAGGAGCGCCCCCAGATCCGGCTCGGGAAAGTACCGGTAGTCGTGAGCTTCTTCCTTGCCTCGCATCGAGACCGTACGGCCGGCGGCCGAGTCCCAGAGGCGGGTCTCCAGAACGACGCGCTGCCCGCTCTCGAGAGCGCGCGCCTGGCGCTCGATCTCATGCTCGAGCGCGCGCGCGACGAAGCGGATCGAGTTCAAGTTCTTGATCTCCACGCGCGTCCCGAAGGGCGCGTCCGGGGAAAGGCGCACCGAGACGTTGGCATCGCACCGCAGGTTTCCCTTTTCCATGTCCGCGTCGGAGACTTCCGTGAAACGCAGCAGCCGCCGCAGCTCTGTCAGATATGCCGCGGCCTCGTCCGGAGTGCGCAGGTCCGGCTCGCCCACGATCTCGACCAACGGCACGCCGGCTCGATTCCAGTCGACGAGCGAGACGCTCGAGGGCACGTCCGCGTAGGGCGTGTCGTGCAGAAGCTTTCCGGCGTCCTCTTCGAGATGGATGCGCACGAGCCGGATCGACTTGGCGCCATGGGGCGTGTCGATGTCGATCGCGCCGCCGGTCGCCAACGGCCGATCGTATTGCGAAATCTGGTATCCCTTCGGCAGGTCGGGATAGAAATAGTTCTTGCGCGCAAAACGGGAGTCGTGATGGATCTTTGCTCCCGCCGCCAGCGCCAGCCGCATCGCCAGCGTCACCGCGTGGCGATTCAAGACCGGAAGAGTTCCCGGGAACCCGAGGCAGACCGGACACGTCGCCGAGTTGGCCGGGACCCCGACCGTGACCGGACAGGGGCAGAACATCTTGGAACGGGTGAGCAGCTGAGCGTGGACCTCGAGCCCGATGACGGGGAAAACTCGCGTCCTATCAACCGTTTCGAGCGAGGACACTGAAGAATTCTAACACCGGAGCTTCCAGCTTTCAGCTGTCGGCTCTCAGCAAACCGAGCCCCTACAATGCGTCCGTGGCAGGGAGCGACTGGCTCGAAGAGATCAAAGACAGCGTCGTCGTTTTCTGGCCGGTCGATGCACCGACGGGAGTCCTGATCGCATTTTCGGGGCGCGGCGTCGCGCCGGAGAGCGAGCCCTCTCCGACCACCTTTCTCGGCCGACGGTTCGCCGTCGCGCTTGGACTCGACGGTCTGCCGCTCGTGCGCGCGACTCAGGTCCACGGCGACCGCTCGGTGTCGATCCGGGAGACACCAGCCGAAAGAGAAGTCCGCGATGCGGGCGAATGCGATGCGCTCGCCACGGACCTGGCCGGCGTCGGCCTGATCGTACAGACGGCCGACTGCGTTCCCATCGTGCTCGCCGGTGAGCAGGCGGTCGGCGTCGTTCACACGGGCTGGCGCGGCACGGCGAAAAACGCGGCGGGCGCCGGGGTGAGCGCCCTCCTCGAGCTCGGCGAGAGGCCGGAGCGGCTGCGGGCCTGGCTCGGTCCCTCGATCGGAGCCTGCTGTTACGAAGTGGGCGGTGAGGTGGCCGCGCAGTTCGCCGGAGAGCTCGTGTGCAGCCGCTGCGGCGGCGGATTCCTTCTTGACCTTCGGGCGGCCAACCGCGCCCAGCTGCAGGCCTCGGGTCTCCTCTCCGAGAACATCTCCGTCCATCCCGCCTGCACGAAGTGCGGCGGCGAACGATTCGCGAGCTATCGGCGAGACGGACCGCGTGCCGGAAGAATGATTGCCCTCGTCGCGCGCCTCGGAGATCGCACACTCGGTCGAGACCTATAAAGAAACCCCTCGCTCGGCCGACCCGGCGACAGTCGGGGTCGCGGCGCGCGTAGTCTCCCGAAGTAACGGAGGGAGGAGGCGCGCGCCGCGGGAGCGTAGCGCGGAGCGGGCGACGAGGCGGGCGGTCGAGACTTTCAGCCGCGGCGGTCGCTGCGCGACCGGCGGCTCAGAGAGTTAAAGCCGAGAGCCCTCTTGGTTTCCCCGACCCATGACATCTGGTTCGCGGCGCGCGAAGCCTCCCAGAGGGGAGGAGGCGCGCGCCGCGGAAGCGAGAGCGCGCGAGGGACCAGGCTCGCGGTCGAGCCCCTTTGGGCGAGCCGCGGGCCGGTGCGCCCAAAGGCGCAGATCCCTCGGAAGCGGAAGCGACGTTTATGCCGGCTGTAGATCCGCGTAGCGCGCGATGAATTTTTTCTTGCCGGCGCGATCGAAGTAGACGGTCAGTCGCGTTTCGTCGCCCGATCCTTCCTGCGAAAGGATGACACCGTAGCCATAGCGCGGATGCCGGACGCGCCGGCCGCGCCGGAGGGGTGCCGGCTCTTCGTTCTCGAATTCCGCCTCGACTTCTCTCTGGAAGATCTTCGGCGCGGGAGCTCGACGTTCCTCCCGCTCTTCCAGGATTTCGGCCGGGATCTCCTCGAGAAATCGGGAGGGGCT